>JACCDT010050583.1_pt1 | contig 12942 bp, 5 predicted proteins | sample 7446291 | NCBI WGS metagenome assembly JACCDT01 (sample SAMN15323446, study PRJNA562643) | freshwater metagenome | isolation source: river surface water | place: USA:Blue River Watershed | collected 2017-08-17
CAGTACATCGCCGTGCAGGCTGGCTGGGGCGTGGATGCACAGCGTCTGGCCGGTGCGATCGACCATGTGAAGGGCACCAACACCATCGTTCCGCAAGGCGGCACGCTGCTGGTGTTCAAAGTCGCGAAGTAAGTGCAGTAAGCCTGCGGCCCGGGCGGTACAGCCCCGGCCGGGCCGCAGGTGGTTTGGCTTCTTATCTCTCGTGTTGGAATTCGCCGGCGCCTTTCACCGAGGCCGCCGGCATTTTTCTCCACGTGCGCTTTTCCGTGTATTGTCCGGAACTGGACGTTTTAACGAATTTATATCGCGATCGAACCCCCATGGATTTTTCCTTTACCCCCGAGACCGAAGCGCTGCGCGAACGCACGCGCCAGTTCATTGCCGAGCAGGTGATCCCGCTTGAAAATGATCCGCGCCAGGACAGCCATGGCCCGCATCCCGAACTGCGCCAGGAGCTGATCGAGCGCGCGCGCGAGGCCGGCCTGCTGACCCCGCATGCATCGAAGGAACTGGGCGGCCTTGGCCTGACCCACGTCGAGAAGGCCGTCGTCTTCGAAGAGGCCGGCTATTCATGGCTGGGCCCGACGGCGATGAATATCCATGCCCCGGATGAGGGCAATATCCACCTGATGGAAGAGGTGGCGACGCCGGAACAGAAGGAACGCTGGCTGCGCCCCCAGGTCGACGGCAAGACCCGCTCCTGCTTCTCGATGACGGAACCGGCGCCCGGCGCCGGTGCCGACCCGTCGATGATGCAGACCACGGCGGTAAAAGACGGTGATGACTACCTGATCAACGGCCGCAAATGGCTGATCACGGGCGCCGAGGGCGCCGACTACACGATCATCATGGCGCGCATGGAAGACGGCAGCGCGACCATGTTCCTGTCGGACATGAACCGCGAAGGCATCACGCTGGTGCGCAATCTCGACGCGATGGACCGCTGCTTCTCCGGCGGCCACGGCGTGGTCGATTTCACCAATGTGCGGGTGCCTGCCAAGGACATTCTCGGCGAGCCCGGCAAGGGCTTCCGCTATGCCCAGATCCGGCTGGCGCCGGCGCGCCTGACCCATTGCATGCGCTGGCTCGGCCAGGCCCGGCGCGCGCATGATGTCGCGCTGGACTATGTGCGCGAGCGCCATGCCTTCGGCAAGCCGCTGGTCGAGCACGAAGGCGTCGGCTTCCAGCTGGCCGACAATGACATGGACCTCGTCACCGCGCGCCTGCACATCCTGCATACCGCATGGCTGCTGGACCAGGGCGAGCGTGGCAATTACGAATCCAGCCGCGCCAAGGTGGTCTGTTCCGAGGCGGCCTGGCGCATTGTCGACCGCAGCCTGCAAATCCTGGGCGGCCGCGGCGTCACCAACGACACGCCGGTGATGCGCATCTTCACCGACATGCGCGCCTTCCGCATCTATGACGGCCCCAGCGAAGTGCACCGCTGGAGCATGGCGAAAAAGCTCGCCCAGGGCTCGCACCGCAGCTGAGGCCAGGGCGCCTTTCGGCGACTGCTGATGCGTCGAGCGGCGGCTGCCGCTGCTGCACGACGCTGCTGCACACCAATGAAGCAGCGCCGGCGGCGGCAGGTCTGAGATAATCGCGGCAAAGAACAACGATCGTCGCGAGCACATCGCGCCAGCCCGCCCCATGTCACGCCTGCGCCGCCTGCATCACCTGCGCCATTGCCTTTTCACTATCGTTGCGCCGATGCTGGCGCTGGCACTGATCTGCGTGCCGCCGCCGGCTTGCGCCGAGTCGCCCGGCCTGATTCTCGAGCGCGGCTTCGTCGATGACCCGACCGGCAGCCTGACCCTGGCCCAGGTCCAGGCACTGCCGGCACTACCCTACGAGGGTGTGCTGGCGCGCGGTTTCACGCGCTCGGTCACCTGGCTGCGCCTGCGCATCGCCGCGGTCCCGCAGGCCGGTCCGGGCGAATTGCTGGTCGTGCGCATCCGCCCCAGCTATCTCGACCAGATCCGTTTGTACGATCCTTTGGCCAGCGCCGCGCTGGTCCGCATCAGCGGTGACCACACCGAATGGCAGCAAGGCGAATACAAGTCGCTCAACCATGGCTTCCAGATCCCGGCCAGCGCCGAGCCGCGCGACATCTGGCTGCGGCTGCAGACCACCAGCTCCAGCCTGATCCATGCGGAAGTCATGACGATGGACGGCGCGCACCTGGCCGATCGGCTGCAGGAAATGTGGTTCGGCCTGATGATGGGCACGCTGATCCTGTTCTTCCTGTGGGCCCTGTTGCAATGGCTGCTGCGGCGCGAACCGCTGATGACGGCTTTCCTGTTCAGCCAGCTGGTGGCCATCGTCTATGCAGCCACCTATGTCGGCTATACCCGTCTCTTTACTGCCGGGCTGCTGCCGTCGCTGCTGCTGGAACGCATTAACAACGGTGTGTTTTGCGTCTATGTCGCCACCGGCTTGCTATTTCACTATCGTTTCCTGGCCGAGTTCCGGCCCTCGCGCATCGGCCTGCGGCTGCTGGCCTGGGTCGGCATCCTGGCGTTCCTGACGGAGATGCTGCTGCTGGCCGGCGGCGAGGTGATGCCGGCGATGCGCATCAATATCAGCCTCGTGAGCCTGATACCGGCGGTCACGCTGGCGCTGGCGCTGAGCTGTCGCGCCTGGCAAGACGCCAGCGAGGACGAGCGCCCGCCGCTGCCGAAGTGGACGCTGGTCGGTTTCTACGGGCTGCTGGGCGTGCTGCTGGTCTCGGGCGCGATGCCCTCGCACGGGCTGGCCAGCGCGCCCGAGCTGAACCTGCACATGTACCTGATCCACGGGCTGATGACCGGCGTGATCCTGCTCGCCTTGCTCCAGGTGCGCGCCATCCATGTCGAAAAATCGCGCAATCGCGCGCACCTGCAGGCCCAGTCGGCGGCCCAGCAAGTCGAGATCGAAAAGCAGAAGGCCCGGCTGCAGGGGCGTTTCATGGAAATGCTGGCCCATGAACTGAAGACTTCGCTGTCGGTGCTGCACATGGTGTTCGGCGCGCCCAAGCCCAACCCGGTGATGCTCGAGTATGGCCGGCGCACCGTCAACAGCATCAATCAACTGATCGAGCGCTGCCTGCAGGCCGAGAAGTTCGATGACGACGAGATCATCTCTCACTTCGAGCGCTTCCCGATCGCCGCGCTGATCGATGATGTCATTTCGAAAACCACCGAGGCCGAACGCATCGAGCTGCAGCAGGGCGCCGCGCTGAACGTCAACAGCGATTGGCAGATTTTCAAGTCGGTGCTATCCAACCTGGTCGACAATGCATTAAAGTACTCGGCCCCGGGCAGCAAAGTGCTGGTGAGCGTGGTGCCGGACGGGCGCGAGGGCAAGGCCGGCTGCGAGATCAGCGTCGAAAACGCGATCGCACCGGGGGTCGGCTCTGCAGGCTTCCCCGATAAGGCCGAGTTATTCAAGAAGTACTACCGTGCCGACAGCGCACGCAAGCATTCGGGCTCGGGCCTGGGCCTTTACCTGGTGGCCAATTTCATGCGGCTGCTGGGTGGCGAGGTCAGGTACGAGCCCCTGGAAAACAAGGTCAGGTTTAGCGTATGGCTTCCAAGTTGAACATTACCGTCGTCGAGGATCATGACGCGCTGCGCGCGGTGACCATTGAGGCACTGCGCCAGCAGGGCCATCATGTGCAGGGCATCGCCTGCGCCGAGGCACTGGATGACGAGGCCGCGGCTTCGCCCTCCGACCTGTTCATCATCGATCTCAATCTGCCGGGCGAGGACGGGCTGTCACTGTCCAAGCGTATCCGGCGCGGCAATCCGCGCGCCGGCATCATCATGGCCACCGGCCGCACCAACCTCGACGACCGTATCGCCGGTTATGAAAACGGCGCCGATGTCTATCTGTCGAAACCGGTCGAAATGGATGAGTTGCTGGCCGCGGTGTCGGCTGTCCGGCGCCGGGTGGACATGTGGCAATCGCGCCCGGAAGTCGAGGGCGAGCAGGGCTTCGAGGTCGATTCGCGCTCGCTGACCCTGACCGGACCCAAGGGCTCGACCGTGATCTCGGCCAGCGAACTGAAAATGCTGACCGCTTTTTCGACCAGCCAGGGGCAGCAGCTCGAATACTGGCAAATCATGGAATTGCTCGGCCATTCGCCGGACGACTTCCGCAAAGCCAGCCTGGAAGTCAAGGTCGTTCGCCTGCGCAAGAAGCTGGTGCAAGTGGGTGCCGAGCTCGGCTGCCTGCGCTCGATCCGGCTGGTGGGTTATCAGCTGTGCTTGCCGCTGATGATTAACTGATCGATAACGTCCCGCTCTCAAGACACTCGATCCCGGCGCAGGCCGGGATCCAGCGACTTACATTGAGCTGTCAGCGACCTTGGCTTGCTGTCGGCTCAGCGCGGCTGATACCAGACGCCCGCGCCCATCCCGTGTCGTTGCAACTGGCCCTGATGCACCAGTTTCCGGAAGTGCAGCTTGAGCGTATTGCGATTGCTGCCGGTCAGACGGATGGCGTCGGCCATGGTCACGCGGCCATGTTCGCGGGCCAGATCGACGATGGCCGATGACAATTTTGGCAAGGCCGAGAAGATCTGCTTCTCTCGCTCGAGTTTCGAATACAGCCGGCGGACCTGCTCGGCCAGTGCCGACAGGAAGAAGCCTATCCACGGTTCCCAGTAAGGGTTGCCGGTTTCCATGCCGACCAGCGTGCGGTTGAGCGCGCGGTAGTAATTGTCGCGGTCCTGTTCCAGCACCGCTTCGAGTGCGCCATAAGCGACATGCGAGTAACCGGCCTGCAGCAGCAGCAGGCGGGCCAGCAGGCGCGCCATCCGACCATTGCCATCCTGGTAAGGTCGGGTGGCAAGGAAACTGGCCGTAAATACAGTCACTGTCAGCAGCGGATGCAGCGTCGGTTCGCTGCGCTCGCGGGCCAGCCAGGCCAACAGCGCCGACATCTGGTCGCCGACATTGGCCGGCGAGGTCGATTGCAGGACCGCCGAGGAACCCGTGTCCGGGTGGGTGATCATCGGGTTATTCGCCGATACCTTGTATTTACCCGCATGCCACGCATCCTTGACCGAATGGCCGAGCAGGATGCGGTGCAGTTCATTCAAATCGTCTTCAGTCAGGCGGCCGGACGGCACCAAAGCCAGTACGCGGTTAAGGGCGTCGTAATAACCGACAGCCTGCTGTTCGTCAGCATTCATGACCGCCGCTTCGCCCTGATGGGCCAGCAGCAGTTCCTCGACCTCATATTCAGCCAGCGGCTCGGTCACCAGGTCATCGGCAGAGCTTGTCCGAAGCGGCAAGCGCTTGCCGGCCTGCGGCGGCAGTTCGTGGCCGGCAGCGACTGCCGTCATGACGGCATGCATGCCGCCTGCGGCGTCCATCAGCGCCGCGCTCAATCCTTCCGGGTCGTGGGCGTTCGCAGCGTCACCGGCGGCCAGGGCCTGCCATTCATCGTCGCCATCGGTATCGTCACCGGTGTCGTCACCGCTATCGGCGTCGATCGCGCCGCTGCTGCCTACCTGGCTGCTGCCGTAAACGCGCGCCAGCACGCGGCGCACCTCGGAATCGGACAACACCACATTACCAAGGCGGACGCCGGAAGCCACGCTTTCCAGCGTTGCGACCTGGCGCAGGGCCAGCATGCGCTCAGGCGCCATATGGCTGGCCGCGCGCAGCGCACCCTTGAGTTCATGGATCCCCGAGATGAGCGACAGGGTCAGCGGTGAAATAGGTATTTGATTCGGAATGATCATTTGTCTGGTCGTTATCCAATGGCACCCGATCTGCTGCGCACTACCGTTTCGACACCCGCCGGGGGAGGGGCAGCAACGGAGGTCAGCGTAAACGAGTTTCCCTTCATAAAGCTTTCATATGCCTACGCCTGTGCATAAGCAAGCTTTAAGCCAGCTATTGGGTGATTTCCGACACCCAATTATCCGGGGCATGCCACTTCATTAATAATGACCGGATTAACCACGGCGCCTATTCAAATGGGCAATTCAATTGCTGCTGTTGCAATATTTGTGCGAGCTGGCGTAATGGGTGGCGACAACACCCATTTTCAAGAGCTGCCAATTCGATAACGGTTGCCGGATTAAAAACGCCGAGCGCCCAAACGGCTCATTTACTTGTCTAAGTGGCATTATCGGCTTGCAAGGCCGAAACGGGTGTGGTCAACACCCATTTTCATGGCCTTGCAATTTCGGTAACGATTATCGGATTGGCAAGTGCAAGTGTTCAATTTGTCAACTAGATTAACAGGATTGCAACTTGAGTCAGGAGCGAAAAAAACGGGTGCGGGCGACACCCAATCTTCCTGAATAATTTTCGCATGATCGTTCGAAAAACTACTTGAATCGGCAAATTCAAGCACCTGATTTATCACCCGATCTGACCCGAAATTTTAGCAATAACCTACATGAACCCTACGCAAAATGGATGGCAATCGGTTAGTGAACGGTCGTTCGTAAATTACAGATTAAGGGTTGGATCGATCAACCAATCGGCCATCCAATCCCACCCAAAAGCCCACCTGAAAACCTACGCAAAACCTACCATCGATGCTTGTCGATACGACAAGGAACGATCGGTCGTAAAGCATCGATTTCGGTCCGGTCCGGGCGCCCGATTTACTACCCAATACGACCCGTTAAAACCTACCAAAAACCTACCGAGGGGGTGTTGCGCAGACGCTCATCAGCCTCGAAAAAATGGATGAATAAAGACGTTCGAAAAACCATCCAATCACGCCCTTTCTGCCTACATGAAACCTACTCGAAAATTGGGGCAAAAAATAGTCCGATACGCCGATCCAATCCTGCACCCATTAATGCGCGCTCGCAAAAATCCGACATCCAAACTGGCGGAATACTCAAAACATTAACTAATTGACGATTCGACAATGAGCCATTATCGAATTGGTAATTAATGTCGAACGGACAATTAAGTGCCGTTTCGGCAAATGCTGGAATGGCAATAAACATGGCTGTCAATCCGGCAATTATCGAAATGGACATTCAATGGGTAGATTCGGGTGTATTCGGGGCCGAAAATGGCTATTTTTGGGTGCGGAAAAACGGTGAGTTTTCGCGCGTTTACGTAGGAAAAAGTAGGGAAAAAATAGGCATTTTTCCTAAAATTTGCGCTGTAAAAACCGATTAAAAGCTAGGCAATTCAGGGGTTTTCAAGCGATCAGGGTGTCGGCCATCACCGACCCGCCGGAAGGCGCCAAACCGACCGGTTTGGGTGTCTGACCGAATCGCCCGAAGGACCCCGAAAATGCCCCCGGAACCTCCGTCGCGGAGGCTGTGCTTTGAAGCGGCCAATGGCCAAAAACCTGCAACCCCGATGCCCCTGAACCACCCGTTGTCCCTGCCTTTTTCCGCTGCCCGGCCGCGCCTCGCGCGCTCGGTGGCAGGCCTTGCCGCAGGCTTTTTGCTGCTCGCCTTGTCGGCGCCGACGGTGCTGGCGCAGCAGACGGCCGCCGCCGATGGCGGGGCGCTGCGCAACAACCTCGAGCGCACTTTGCCCCAGCCGGCGCTGCCCGACGTGAGCCCGAAAGCCCCTGCCGCGGCACCCCAGGCCGCCCCTGAAACCGGCGATACCGTGGTCGTTTCGCGCTTCCGTTTCATCGGCAATTCGCTGCTTTCCGACCGCGCACTGGCCCGTTCCGTCGAGCTCTACGTGAACCGCTCGGTCGACTTCGCCGAACTGCAAAACGCCGCCGCCATGGCCGCGCTGGCGTACCGCGAGAAGGGCTATGTCGCCACCGTCAGCATCCCGCGCCAGGAAATCGTTGACGGCATCGTGACCCTGAAGGTCGTCGAGGCGAAATTCGCCGGCGCCAGCCTGGACCCGAGCTCGAACGGCCGCATCAGCTCGGAGCTGATTCTCGCGCGCGTCGAGAAGGCGATGGGCCTGGAAAAAGCGGTCAACGTCAACGTGCTCGACCGCACGCTGCTGCTGCTCAACGACCTGCCGGGCGCATCGGTGCAAGGCGGCCTGGCCGAAGGCCAGGGCGATGGCGAGACCCAGGTCGTGCTGCAATCCCAGCACAAACCGGTCGTCACCGGCGCGCTCAACCTCGACAGCTACGGCGCGCGCACCACCGGCCCCGAGCGCGCCCTGCTCGACATCGCCATCAACAGCCCGGCCGGTCATGGCGAGCAGTACACGCTGGGCCTGCTGGCGACCGCCGGCACCCGTTATGGCCGCGCCGGCGTGTCGTTCCCGGTCGGCCTGAATGGCGCGCGCATGGGCATGAACACCAGCTTCATGGAATACCGCGTGATCGCCGGCTCGGCCGTCGCTTCCAACATCCACGGTACCTCGAGCAGCGCCGGCATCGATTTGTCGTACCCGATGGTCCGTTCGCAGCAGGCCAACCTGTACCTGACCGGCGGCGTCACCGGCAAATGGTTCGACAACTACGCCGGCACGCTGCTGTCGCGCAGCTACCAGAGCACGGTGGCCACGGTGGCCGTGAACGGCAACTGGGTCGACGGCGTGCTCGGCGGCGGCAGCAACCAGGGTTCGCTGTCGGTCACCTCGGGCGAACTGCGCATCAAGGACGAGCAAAGCGTGCTCACCGACTCCTTCACCGGCAAGACCGACGGCGGTTTCAACAAGCTGAACGGCGCGATCGGCCGCACGCAATCGGTGCTGGATTGGATGAGCCTGGTGCTGAGCTTCAGCGGCCAGTACGCATGGAAGAACCTGGATTCCTCGGAAAAGTTCTATCTCGGCGGCCCGTCCGGCGTGCGTGCCTACCCGGTCAGCGAAGGTGGCGGCAGCAACGGCCAGCTGGCCATCGTGGAATTGCGGATGAAATTGCCGAAGAGCTGGGAGCTGCGCCTGTTCCATGACCATGGCCGCGTCAAGCAAACGATCAACGAATTCCCCGGCATGCCGACGCCGAACCTGATCAGCTACCGCGGTTATGGCGCCACGCTGGCCTGGCAGGGTCCGCGCAACATGACGATCACCGCGACCTGGGCCCAGCGCCTGGGCACCAACCCGTACCCTGACCTTGGCTCCGGCAACGATCAGGACGGCACCAAAAAAATCGACCGCCTGTGGTTGGCGGCCAGCATCCCGTTCTGACACCACGAACCATGATGCTGAAGCGACTCATCGACACCCATTCGTTCCGCGCCGGCGCCGCTGCGCTCGCGGCGATGGCGTCGTTGTCGCTGCAAACGGCTGTTGCGCAAACTGCGCCGGCCACCAATGCACTGCCGACTGACGCCCAGGTCGTCGCCGGCAGTGCCCATGTCGTCACCGGCGGAACTGCGGCCGCACCGGTGATGACGGTGAACCAGGGCAGCGATCGTGCGATCGTGAACTGGAACACCTTCAATGTCGGCCGCGATGCCAGTGTGGTGTTCCAGCAGCCAGCGCCAAGCTCGGTCATCCTCAACCGCGTGCTCGACTCCAACCCGAGCGCCGTGTTCGGCAACCTGCAGGCCAATGGCCAGGTTTTCCTGCTGAACCCGGCCGGTGTCTGGTTCGGTGCCGGTGCCAGTGTCGATGCCGGCGCGCTGGTGGCCACCACCCACTCGATGTCGAATGCCGACTTCATGGCCGGAAATTACCGCTTCGAGCGCAACGGCGCCAGCGGCAAGGTCATCAACGAAGGCAGCATCGAGGCCAGGCTCGGCGGTTACATCGCGTTGCTCGCACCGGAAGTGCGCAACGACGGCGTGCTGCTGGCCAAGTCAGGCACCATCGCACTCGCGGCCGGCGAGACGGTGACCTTGAATGTCAATCCGGCCACCAGCAAGGTTGACCTGCTGGTCACCCCGTCGACCGTCGATGCCCTGATCGAGAACAAGAAGATCGTGAAGGCACCCGATGGCAACGTGATCGTGTCGGCCCAGGCGTACAACACGCTGGCTTCCGGTGTTATCAAAAATAGCGGCGAGATCAACGCAGCCGGCATTACCCGGGCGGGCGGCAAGATCGTTCTGGGCGCGTCGACCGAAGTTGCCAATACCGGAACGCTCGATGCCAGCTCGGCCGTGGCCGCTGGTGGCAGCGTCAGCATCGAAGCCGACACACTGACGCATAGCGGCCTTATCAATGTCGCAAGCACGGCGACGAACATGGCGACGGGTGCGGCCGCAGCGGAAGGCAAGGGCGGCGAGGCAATTCTGAGCGGCAACTATATATATATAGAGGGCTCCGCAAAAATCGATGCAACCGGTACTGCCGGCGGCGGCAAAGTGCTGGTCGGCGGCGACTGGCAGGGCGGCGGCGACCTGCGCCAGGCGATCACGGTGAGCCTTGCTGAAACGGCAAGTGTCGATGCCAGCGCGATCTCGACCGGCAATGGCGGCACGATCGTATTCTGGTCTGATGTCAATAATACAAAGTCGATTACCAGGGTTAATGGCAGCCTGTTTGCCCATGCCGGTGAGCATGGCGGCAATGGCGGTCAGATCGAGACTTCCGGCCATGCGCTGCAGCTCGACGGAATTCGTATCAATACGGAAAGTCTCCGGGGTGAGGCCGGATTGTGGCTGATCGACCCGTATGACATCAGCATCGGCACGAGCTCATCCGGCACCGGGTTCAGTGCGTCTGGCACCGACTACCTCTACACCTCTGGGACCGGGAGTTACATCACCGCCAGCGCAATCGTCTCGGCGCTCGGCTCATCGAACGTCACGATCCAGACCGGCTCCGGCGGCACGGGCTTTGGCGACATCCTGCTCAACTCGGCGCTCAGCTACGGCGGCGCAAGCGAGCGGAGCCTGACACTGCGTGCTTCGCGAAATGTATTCCTGAACGAGGCCATCACGTCGACTGGCGGACGACTGAATCTCACCATCGTTTCCGATCACGATTTGAATTCAACAGGTGACCAGGTTCGCCTGGGCACCAATGTCACGACCAATGGCGGCAGTCTGACGCTCACCGGTGAGAACATTGTCTTCCAGGGCACGTCGGGTCAAACGATCAATACCGCGAGGTCGGGCGCAACCGCTGGTGCACTGACTGTCAACGGCACCACTTTCGTTGCCGTGACCGACAACTCGAACGCATCAACATTGAACATCGCGACGGGCGGTGGCAACGTGACTTTCAATGGCACAGTCGAGAGCGGTACCGATGTGCTGTTCCAGCGCATCTTCGATGTGTCGTCTGACAGTAATTTTGATTCGCTGGCGGCGACCTATGGCTTCGGTCAAATTTCTGGCGCGTCAAGCAATTCCTTCTACGAATTCCAAAGGACTTTCGGTCTGTTCTCGAATCAGACGATCGAGCTTGGCTTCACGAATCTGAACAACAGCAAGGTCGGCCTGAATTTCAATTTCTTTGCGATCGATTCGTGGGACGGTGCGTCGGGAGAATTTTTCAACGTCAAGATCAGTAGCGACAATGGTGCCAGCTACACCGATCTGTTCACGCTGAGGCCAAACTGGAGTGTGGCCTTCAGCCCGGTCAGCGGTACAAACAATGGATACGCATACTCTGCCACCGTAAAACAGGAAGGCAATCTGGTCGGTTCCAATCGCGGCAACTTTGACCAGATGGACCGTCGGATTGCGATCGCCATCACCACCCCGAGCGTCTCGGGAATCAGACTGAGAATGCAGGGCGCCTTGGATGGTGACGTGGTCGACGAGTCATGGGCTGTCAACAACTTCACGCTCACCAATTCAAAGAGCACGTTCAGCGGGCCCGGCAGCCTGAGCATCAATGCGGGTGCCGGTACGGTCACGCTCGGCAATTCGATTGGCGCAGCGACGACATTGAAAGATTTGTCTATCACCGCTGGCAACATGGTCGTCAATCAGACCAGTTCAGTGAATGTCAGTGGCGACATGTTGATCAACTCGGGCATCACCAAAAATGCTGGTGCCGACTCGACGTTGACCTTCAAGGCGGCGCGTCATTTGTCATTCGGTGCGAACACCAATGTCTCATCGACCAACAACAAATTCAATCTGGTGTTCAACGCCGACACCGACAAGTCAGGCGACGGCTTCATCAAATTCTCCGGCAACATCAGCTCGACCAATGGCGGCTCGGTGAAGTTTGGCGTGGGTGACACAGCGACGCTGAATGGCTCGACTGTCTATGTTGGTGGCGACGTCAATTTCGACGGCAGCAGCGCGCAAACCATCGCAACCAACGGTGGCGCCATTACGGTGTTCGGCGAAACCCTGGTGGCCAACACCACTGGCCTGACGATGAATTCCAGCGGTGGCACGATTGACTTCAAGGGCAGCGTCAACTCGGCCAACCAGTATGCCGGTGTGTATTCGGCGGGCGGCCTGACCTGGTTGCAGGCCGATGCGGCTGCTGTCGCGGCCGGTGGTTACCTGGCGACGATCACATCACGATTGGAGAACTCACTGGCGGCTCTGGCAGGTGGCTACAACACCGCATGGATCGGCGGCCGCCGCCTGAGCAATGGCACCTGGCGTTGGGAGCGTGGGCCGGAAGCCGGGCAGACATTTAGCTATACCAACTGGGCCGGTGGTGAGCCGAACAATTGCTGCACCAATCAAACGAACGGTCTTGGCTATGGCGGCGAAAATGCGACCCAGTTCACCGGCTCCAACGGCAACTGGAACGACTTGTTCGACAACAGCAGCACACTCAACAACTACGTGCGCGAGACCACGATCAGTGCCGCACCGCTGACCGTCAATGCGGGTACCGGCAGCGTGCTTTTCCGCTCGACGGTCGGTAATTCAAAAGAGATTTCCGCGCTCAGCATCACTGCCGGCAGCCTGACCGCGAGCTCGCTCAAGACCACGTCCGGGGTTCGCATCACCAACACCACTGACTTCTCGACCGGCGCCGTCATCTCCGGCACAGGCGGCCTGACCAAGGCCGGTTTGGGAACCCTGACACTGACTGGCACCAGCACCTATACCGGTGCCACCAATGTGAACGCAGGTACGCTGAAGATCGCTGGCAGCGGCATCATCTACTGCGATTCCACTTGCGG
>JACCDT011289381.1_pt1 | contig 12941 bp, 18 predicted proteins | sample 7446291 | NCBI WGS metagenome assembly JACCDT01 (sample SAMN15323446, study PRJNA562643) | freshwater metagenome | isolation source: river surface water | place: USA:Blue River Watershed | collected 2017-08-17
TCCCTGAGCGAAGCATCTTCACGGCCTGCCACCTCACTTGAGGAGCCTTTGGATTGGTTGTGTATGCCATATCTTTGCGGTTAAACACCTGAGTATACAGGTGATGCAAAGGTATTGAAACATTACGAGCCCTGGACAAACGGGCTAGTTTATGTTAGGGTGATACGTCCATTTGGACAGAGGAGACCGAGATGAAGCGTCTTTGGCGAGGGTTTACCCTCATCGAGCTCATGATCGCCATCGTCATCATTGGCACCTTGCTATCCGTGGCGTTTCCAGTATTCATCGAATGGCGCTGTGCCGCTTCGATGAGGAAGCACATCGAGACCGATTACCACGTGAGTGTCAAAGATGCCTGGTGCCAACGGCATCTCGTGAATCGGGAAACGGTCTACCAGTGTTCGGCGATTTTTGATGACAATGAGCAGATACCACGGATAGTGGTGGCTCAGTGTGAGCCGGGCGGGGAGTGCGTCACCATCCCTGCTCGAAAGTAGCTGAGTCACAATCAGCGCGCAAGTCGCATGGTATCGCCCAGCGGCTTTTTTCTTTTTTTGAGCGATTGACTTTGGCCAGGGGAGAGCTAGACTGAGGGTGGTTCTTCAACCCAGACCCCTGAAAGGAGGTCACCATGCTGACTGCTACCATCCCGCCCACTATCGTGGGGGTGCCCATCGTCTTCGATGTGGTACAACTGGAACGTTTCTTCCGGGAAGAAAGGTCCCTACCTCGTGGTGCTGGTCGAAAACGGAAGTTCCGGTTTCTTCAGTACCGACTTGCCTTGGCGGAGCGGGTGGTACGAGTCGTACTCGACTATCACCATGATGCTCTGGCGCTGAAAGCTCGTGAAGCTGAAGCGCTCTATCGCCGAGTGGAAGTTCGTCGCTTTGTGGTACGACGGGAGTACCACCGGTACGCTGGTCACTATTCCATCCGCCTCGAATATGCCATCGGTGGCCAAGAGGGATGGTGGAGTCAGAGCTTCCACTTTGTTCGTGACGACGCGTCGGTCCTCGGCGGTCTCGCGGGCAAGCTCTACACGAGTAGGAGGCGCTTCTATGCCGAGTGACAGGCGATTGGAAGTTGGACCGGGTTCGGGGCACATGTTGCTTCGGACCCGTTCTCAATTCTACTGTGATATACTGGCCATATGAAGAGAGTTATTACCGTCAATGACACAATGTCCCAGTACCAAAACGAGTTTGGTACGGGATAAACAACCAGGCATATGACAAGACGTATTGTGGTTCGCGATTCGATGCAACCTCATTATGAGTATGTGTGTACCGAGCCGGTGGGGAAGCATTTTCACCCTGACTTCAAGCCAGACCTGACACCACGAGAGATGCTCGCGCTCGGAGTCTTTGGTGGTAAGTACCTGACCGATTGCCGGACCGAGTTCCCCAAGAGTTGGTACCAGGATGCCAAGTTGTCCCCCGAACACTACAACCAGAGTCTTAATTTTTTCGGAGTGAAGGCGTCACAGTCACTCGCCGTCTGGCGCGAGAAGGGCTGGATATACCCTGATGACCCACGGGGGTGGTTTCAGTGGTACTGCCGTTACTATCTGGGTCGGCGTCTCCCAGAGGAGGATGAACGCCAGATTAAGAGATGGAAGGCCATCAGTCGACACATTGCTCAGGTCGCCCACAACTGTCGCCGAGGTGACCTCGCCTGTCGGCCCCGTCAGCGCCAGGCGCTCCTCCACTGGGCCTACGACAGTCGGAAATTCTAAAACTATCAACCATGGAAATTAAAGAACTCGGTCATATCGTCCTCTACGTTACGAATGTCACCAAAATGGCGGACTTTTATCGTGACACCCTTGGCTTTCGAGAGGTTGACCGTGGTCCTGGGATGGCACTCTTTTCTTCCGGCCGGACTCATCATGAGATGCTTCTCATCGAAATTGGCGGTGAGCCAGGCCTGCCTCGGCGTGTCCCCACGCCGGGACTGTATCACATCGGGTTCAAGATTGGTGATGGACCCGAGGCGCTCCGGGCGGTTTATGATGAACTCAAGGGGAAAGACGTGACTATTGTCGGCTCGGCCGATCACCATGTTACTCATAGTCTCTATATCCTCGATCCTGATGGCAACGAGCTCGAGCTCTACTCGGATGTCTCTGATGCGTGGAAGACTGACCCCAAGGCCGTCCTTAAACCCACTCGTCACCTCGAATTATGAAATATTTTAGTTATTCGCACTACTTCACTTGGCGCCATTGGGGTGTCCTCTATGGACTGGTGGCCCTCTTTTCGTTTGCTCCGCTTCTCTCGGTAATCCTCGCCTCTTTCCTCAGCCGGGCCCTCGGATGTGGCGAGGTAGAGGGAGTATTTACCCCAAATTGTCCTGGTGGGGGAGTGATTGAAGTTCTCTTTACTGTAGGCTGGCTCGGCCTCATCACGTTCCCATTTGGTATTTTCCTCGGCATCCTCTTTGTCATCGCCAATCTCCTCTGGTACTTCACCCGCCAAAGCGGCCAAGACAGACTATAGATTGAGCTAGTATTGACTAAATAGCACGAAAGTGTTATTTTTTCATGTCCGATTTGGACTACAGTTCAAGGAGAACAAGTGAAGACCATAACTCCGAAGCACCTCGTGATTGCGTCTCCGCATTACACGGGCTGGGCAGTAACGTCTGTGTGCGCCTCAAACAAAGCAGAGCGTGAGCGATTGGCCAAGGAAATAATGGCCGAACTCATCCTCGATGAGTTTCTCTGCCTGGCCAAGAGATATCCGCGACTTCAGCTGGCGGCTTACAGCGACAACGATTCGCGGAGGGAGTACCTGCTCTCGGAGTTGTTCAAGCGGGCCAGGAAGAAGGATGATGACGGCGAGTCGTATGTCATCTATGTCGGCACCATGGTCACAGAACTCCCGGTACCGCGGCAGAATACCATGAAGAAGCTTCGTGAACCTATGGATGCCATGATCAGTCAGCTGGTCAAGGAGATTCGGAGCATTCTCGAGAGCTATCCTGGGTGAGTGGTTGTCAGTGACATGTTGGAACACGTGGGCCCTAGGTATCATCCCAGGGTCTTTTTTCTTTTCTTAACCAAATCGACCCCTGCGATAGTCCTCTCGTCTGCTAGAAGCGCATTTCAAAGTTTGGGTACGAGGGGAGAGGGCCAGAGTTTCCGAAAACATCCCAGCTTGTGAGTAGTGAGTTTGTACTGACAAAAAGGGATTAGAGAGTGTCGCTGGTCAAACGCATAGATATGTCAGTACGGAATACGATCGGGCTGACTTGACTCAATAGCATATATATGCTATTTTTTCATGTCCTGACTGCGTCAAACCAAAGGGTATCCAGGACTAGCCCTTTGAAAACTTCGCGAGGTAAGACGATGAGTGAGATCAATGAAGCCAGGTCGTGGATCAGGAACTTCCTGAGCAGCGTGTTCAGCCGGGTCATCTTGCTGGTGATCCTGGGGGCTCTCGGTCTTGGGGTGTTCCGTATCGGCTGGGTCAACTTCGTCGACAACTACCAGATGGCCTACAAGTTCGACACTCGCTCCGGCAAGGTTGAAATCTTGACCGAGGAGAAGCGCGATGTCAGCGGCGTCACGAAGACGGAATGGACCCGCGGCTACATCGTGACCGCACCCATACTCGTCAAGGTTCACACCGTGGACTTGCGGCCGATGCAGGTGTGCATGAATGCCAACTTGCGCGTGCTCAACTGCAAGCTGGTGGAATTCAACCCGACGGGCTTGGCGATCTTCTTGGACTGGCATGGCCGTGCCGACTACGAGGGCCCGAGTGGCGCTACCAAAGACACTCCGTTCAGCGAGATTCTCAAGAGCTACGCTTTCGACGGCTCCAACAAGACGTACCCGTTCTTGCGGGTGCTGCGCGAACTCAAGCCTGAAGAAGTTCAGCGATGAAGCGCCTCACTGCTGCGCTAGCCAGTCTGGCCTTGCTGTTCTATCTCCTGTTCCTCCACTATGCTGACCAGACGCAAGTCGGCGTTGTGCGCAACTGGGTGACGGGCGAGGTCAGACTTGATACGCCGGGGTGGAACCTTACGCCGTTGTGGTCAACGGTCGCCAAGGTCGATACTCGTCCCGTGCGCGTCTGTGTCACATCAGCTGGTCGTGGCTTCAACTGTCGGCTGGTGCAATTCCAGCCACAACAGTTTCGATCCTTTGTTGAGACCGAAGGGTTCTACTACTACTGGTGGGCGAACCGCATCTCGATCAACTTCGGCTACGACGAGGAGTATCGTGGTATGAATGATCTCCTCCGAGGGTATGGCTATAGCGTTCGGCCGTACCCATTCGTGCAGGTGCTCCGCGAGTACCGAGAAGGCGAGTGAAGCTTCAACAGCAACGCTGATTGAAGTCTGGGGCCTCGAATCCGAAAGGAAACGAGGTCTTTTTCTTTTCAATTTTTTGAGCCTTTTTATTCCAGTGTGATGGAGAGAGTCGGGAGGCCGACTCTTTTGCGTTTGGTTTCGCCCTTAAAGAGTTCGCGTTTACGTTCGGGCGTGCTACCACGCTCGCCCTCGTGCTGGGAAAACCGGTGAGCGAGGAACGATGAGCCGAAGTGGATGGTGTGTTTGCCGTATTTGGCGCGCACCTCGTCAATCTTTTCATACAGGCGGCGGTAGCCTTCGACCTGGACGGAGGCGCCAAAGAGGTCGGGCTGGTGGGTGAAAGGGACGAGCTCGATGAGGCTTATCATGGTCGCTCGATAGAACACCCCGGGACGGTAGAGAGTATCGAACACGGGTGAGAGGAGGTCGATCAGTTCGTGCGCGAAGTTGGTCGGGCGCGAGAGCTTGATTTCGCTATAATGGTGTTCGAAGTTCTGGGTCCGGAGGAGCACAAATACTTTTTTGGCCTCCAGCTCATAACCACGGGCTTTCATGCAGGCGGCCTCGATATTTTTGCACAACTGAGCAAATACGAAGCGCGGGTCATTCGACGGGGGAGTAAAGGTCTTCATTTTTTGGATGGAGGCATGGTCGCGCCGTGGCTCGGTCAGAAGTGGCATGACGCTCTGTCCCCGGAGCTCCGACCAGATTTCTTGGATGGGTTTGGGAAAATGTTTCTGTACCCAGGCCTCGTCCTTGTGGACAAAGTCGAGACAGGTCTGGATGCCGTATTTCCGGAGAAGTGCGCTCGTCTGTGGTCCGATACCCCAGGGCTTGTCGATAGGAAGCTCTGCGAGGTAGAGGTGGATGCGCTTGTTTGGGATAGCGGTGAGACCATGTGGCTTCTTCCACTTGGAGCCGAGCTTGGCCAGGACCTTGGTCGAGGCGAGACCGATGGAAAAGGTAAAGCTCATTTCGCGGGCCAGGTCGTTCTGGATTTTCTCGGCGATTTTTTCGTAGCTCATGTGAAACGGACGCTGCCAACCGGTCAGGTCGGCGAAGCACTCATCGATGCCGTATTCCTCCACGTCGGGAGTGTAGCGCCGTACGATTTCAAAAAACCGTTTCGAGAGGAGGGAATACGTTTCATAATCCGAGGGGAGGATGATGACGTCGGGACAGAGCTTTTTGATTTCCGACAAGCGCATGGCTCGGGTGATGCCCCGGGCTTTGGCCTCGTAGCTCATGGACGAGGCGATACCACGTTCGGCGCCGGTGATGATGGGCTTGCCCCGGAGTTCTGGGTTGCGAGCCTGTTCGCACGAGGCAAAAAAAGCATCACCATCGATGTGGAGGATAGCTCGAGGATATTTGCCGAGAGCGATGGGCGCAGACATACTAGTATTTGCGGATGATGGCGATGACGATGGCTTCGACGCGGAGTTCTTCCTTTGGGTAGATAGGCGAGAACTTTGGATTGGCTGGGACGAGGACGATTCTTTTGTCGGAGAGAACATGATAGAACTTCATCGTCCATTTGCCGTCGACGCAGGCGATGACGATGTCGCCGTGCCGAGGATCGCGGCCACGTTCGACGAGCGCGGTATCGCCCGGGAGGATGCCAGCATTCATCATCGACAGTCCTTTGACCTCGAGCATGTAGGTCGCCTCGTGACGTTTGATGAGCCACTCGTCGAGGGTCATGGTATCGAGGAGTTCCTCCTCGGCCGGGGAGGGGAAGCCTGCCTCGATGGTCCCTAATTTTCGGATGGCGTTGTTTTGGTTCATAGTTGTTTCAATCTATTTCATACGCTATTACACTATACGGAAAGAATGACACAAGGTCAAATAATAGTATGGGATAGGCTGGACAGCGAGATGGTATTGTGGTATGTTATGAAGTCCTTGAGTGCAAAGGCAAAGGTTCTTTATCCAGGCTGGTCAACAACAAGGAGATGATGATGGCCGAGGAGACGTATACAGCTACGGGCTATTCGTTCGCAGCCATGCGCGATGGTGAATGTAATCACGCCTGCTTGGTGATTCACCTCGAGCGACCCACGACAGGAGCTGAGATTCAAGCTCGAGCCATGGAGCTCTGCAAGATCGCCTTTCCACCCGACGAGGGTTGGTATGAACACCACGTCGTCATTGCGCCGTTCAATGGCGTGCCGACACTTGCACATGTGGTTGTGCAGCAGGACGGTACCAGTCGCCACTGACGCCACTTAACCCACCAAGCGGATCCCGCTACCGGTGGGTTTTTCTTTTTTGATACTTGAGCCTAGGAAATGGTAGGATAGGGTATGACCCCAAAATTATGACCCAAGACCAAGCGCTTGCCATACTTAAGACTGGGGCCCACGTGTTTCTGACGGGGGAGGCCGGCTCGGGCAAGACCCACACTATCAATGAGTACACCGACTATCTCCGTGAACACGAGATCGATTTTGCTGTGACCGCGTCGACAGGTATCGCGGCCACCCATATCCACGGCATGACCATCCATTCGTGGAGCGGTATCGGGATCCAGTCGGAGCTTGACGATGACGCGCTCCGTCATCTCGCTGAGAACCGCTATGTCTCAAAGCGAATCAAAAAGGCTCGGGTCCTCATCATCGACGAAGTCTCGATGCTCGATGGGCGAGTGCTCACTCTGGTGGAGCGAGTGTGTCGGCGCGTCCGCAAACAGCAGTTGCCGTTTGGCGGACTCCAGGTGGTGCTCGTCGGAGATTTCTTTCAGCTTCCACCAGTTGCTGGCAAAGGCAAGGAGGGGAATCAAGGGGTGGAGTTTGCCTTTGATGCCGAGATCTGGAATGTCCTCCGTCCGACCGTGTGCTACCTGACTGAACAGCATCGCCAGGAGGACAGTGCGTTTCTCCAGATCCTCTCCGCCATACGACACAATGAATTTGACGAGACCCATTTCGAGACGATACGCGAGCGCATCATCGAACGGAGTGAGGCGCCGGATGATATGACTCGTCTCTACTCGCACAACGCGAATGTCGACACACTCAATAACACGGAGCTCAAGAAACTCTCCGGGAAAACCCATGCCTACACGATGGCCCTCCGTGGTCCCGAGGCCCTGACCAGTGCCCTCGTCCGGGGTTGTCTCTCGCCAGAACGGCTTGAGCTCAAGGTCGGTGCGGCGGTCATGTTTACCAAAAACAACTCAAGTGCCGGCTATGTGAATGGCACGCTTGGCACCGTCATCGGCTTTACCGCGGACAAGAAATATCCGATTGTCCGGACGACCGATGGACTCAAGGTCGAGACTGAACCGATGGAGTGGACCATCGCCGAAGGGGACGAAGTCTTTGCCAAGATTACCCAAATTCCACTCCGCCTCGCCTGGGCCATGACCATCCACAAGAGTCAGGGCGTGTCGCTTGATGCCGCTGTCATGGACCTCTCGCAGACGTTTGAGTATGGTCAGGGTTATGTGGCGCTCTCTCGCGTCCGGACGCTCTCGGGTATCCATCTCCTCGGGGTGAACGCTCGCGCCTTTGAGGTGCACCCGCTGGTCCTCGCCGAGGATGAACGATTCCGCGCTGCCTCCGAGCGAGCGATCACTGAGTATGAGCGCCTCACGCCCGAGCGCATCGCCGAGATGGAACACAATTTTATCATCATCTGTGGAGGCAAGACCAAGAAAGCGAAGAAGGCTTCCAAGACGAAAAACCCCGCAAAAGGCTCAGCCTCGCGGGGCAAGGAAAACGGTGACTCTCCTATCGAAATTATAAGAGAGAAACATCCGCAGGCCTATCGGTCTTGGACCGCGGATGAAGAAGCTGAGCTCAAGAAGCTGTTTGAACGCGGCAAGCAAATGAAAGAAATCTCCGAGAAGCTCGGTCGTAAACCTGGTGGTATCCGCTCCCGCCTCAAAAAACTCGGATTGGTATCGGTGTGATATACTGAAGCAGTCATTTTTTTATCAAAAGCTATGCTTCAAAAAGGAAACATCATCAAGTATTTCGCCCACAACCTGGCCATTGTGATCGGGCTCGTCCTTGTCTGGCGCGGTATCTGGCACATCTTGGACGCCGTCGACTTCTTTGCGTTCGAAGGTAACCCACTCTATACCGCTATCGGTGGCATCGTCATCGGCCTCGCTATCCTCTACTTCCCCGACAAAGACCTCAAAGAGCTCGAGAAGCTCTAAATATTTTCATGGCTCGTTTCGTTTCGTGGAAAACGCTGGCAGTGACAATCGTGTTCGTCCTGGTCGGATGGAGTGTTTTTACGTACAGTGTTCAACCCTCGCATGACCGACAGTGGGAGCTGGGTCAGGAACAGTTACCAGCATTCCAGGTGTATGGTGATGTACTGAAAGTCGAGAATTATCGTAACTTTGTCTGGACGGGTGAGTTCACGGCCGAGCCACGCTATGAGACCAAACAGTTTGATCTGACTAAATTGGTGGACCTCGATGTGTTCATTTCTCACTTCGATCCATTTGAGGGATTGGCGCATATTTTTCTTTCGTTTGGATTTGCTGGTGGCGAACGGTTAGTGGTATCACTCGAATCACGACGTGAAGTCGGAGAGACCTTTTCCCCGCTCCACGGTATGTTGCGGCAGTATGAAATTATCTACGTGGTTGGATCAGAAGAAGATATCGTTGGGGCGCGGACCTTTTTTCGTGGCGAACGCGTCTATCGTTATCCGACGGTCGCCACATCCGAACAAGCCCGAGCACTCCTCCTCACGCTCGGAGAGGATATTAATAGTGTTTTTGCAGAACCACGATTTTACAACACGCTGTTCAATAACTGCACCAATGGAGTGACGCGTCGGGTCGAAGAAATTTCTACAGCCCGTTTCCCTTTCACTTGGAAGACGCTTTTGCCTGGTTACTTCGACGAAGTGCTGTATGAAATGAATCTGATTCAAAAGTCCGGGAGTTTTTCCGAAACCAAGGCCTCTCGTCTTATTGACAACACCCTCATCGATTTAGAGAGTGAACATTTCAGTCAACAGCTCCGCGGCAATCACTTATCGCGGTAGATCTTTGACTGGACTAGGGTAAAGGTCAAGAACATGGGTATCAAGCCTCGGTCACCAGAAGAAAAGTACAAAGCTTAAAGTTTTAGAAACTGGTCGCAGGACCGGTTTTATGGTGGCGGAGATGATTGACATGCGGGATGGCTTGGCCTAGACTAGCACTGGTCCTTTTTTGACCTACAACCGCAACCCAAGGAGAAGACATGTCGTTGCGACACTTATATGAGATACAGCAGCTGAGTGGTCAGCAGTTGTCCGGTCTGATGGCCTTGGCCCGAGCAATCGAGGAGCGGCCTGGCTACTACCAAGGGCGTTTGTCGGGGCGGTGCATCGCCACGCTGTTCTATGAACCGAGCACGCGGACGCGGCTCAGTTTCGAAGCGGCGGCGCAGGCACTCGGTGCTACCTGCATCAGTACCGAAAATGCTCGCAAGTTCTCGTCGGCGGCTAAGGGTGAGACGCTCCTCGATACGATTCTCGTCGTGTCGGGCTACGCGGACGCGATCGTGCTTCGTTACGATCAAACCGGTGGTGCTGAAGAAGCGGCGCGCCATGCCACGGTACCAATCATCAACGCTGGTGATGGCACGGGTCAACATCCGAGTCAGTCACTCCTCGATCTCTACACCATCCTCAAGCATGTCGACCGGCTCGAGGGCCAAGAGATTGTGCTTGTGGGAGATCTGGGGAAGGGCCGGACGGTCCACTCGCTCGCGTATCTCCTGGCCAAGCACTATCCCAAGAATCGCCTGGTGCTCTTGTCACCGGACGTGCCCGAGGTCAGGATGCCACCCCATATTCTGGAGTATCTCGATAGCAAAGGGGTGGAGTGGCGGGAGGAACATGTCTGGAGTCCGTCGGTGGTGCGATCAGCCGATATCGTCTACATGACGCGTGTCCAGCAGGAGCGTTTCAAGGACCACCCGACGCTCTATGCGGAAGTGGCGAAGCAGGCCGATCGGCTCAACCTGACGTCAGAGCTCGTCAATTGCATGAAGCCTTCGGCCATCATCATGCACCCGCTGCCGCGCCTCGCCGAAATCCCGCCGGAAATCGACTCGGATTCGCGGGCTATGTACTTCGAGCAGGCACGAAACGGCCTCTGGGTTCGCATGGCGCTCCTTCTGTGGCTCCTCGGCGCCGCCGAATACGTCGGTTGAAACGTCAGTTCATCGCTACTACCGTCTGGCATCGCCAGACGGTTTTTCATACTATAGTCCGGACTTTTGGCTGAAAGATAGGCGGGGGTGTAAAATAGAGGGGATTGAATATTACGTCACCTTTTACGTACTATGGAAACCTACAAAACAGTGGGGGAATATATGAAGAGCTTGCCCCGTGGGGTACAGGGTGAGGCCAAGCGTCTATGGACACTCCTCTGTGAACTCGTGCCGGAGGGAGAGGAAGCGATTCGCTATGGGATGCCGACCATCCGGGTGCATGGCAAAAACCTTGTGCACTTTGCGGTTCAGAAACAACACTATGGTTTCTACCCAGCACCATCTGGGGTGAAGCAGTTTGAATCAGAAATCGCCAAATGCTATCGCTACTCCAAAGGTGCCATCCAGTTTCCTATCGGTGAACCGCTCCCCACCGCGCTTATCACCAAAATCGTCCGCTTCCGTCTCAAAGAAGAACGCGCCAAGCTCAAATAGAATTACGTAATTAATTACCTATATTTCTATGCCACATATCCATACCAATCCGGGGGAGATAGACCGGACATCGACCGTGTACATCGTCCATGTGCTGAGCAAGCGAGTACTCCTTCGTCTGCATGATAAGTACCACATGTATTTGCCACCGGGTGGACATATCGAGAATTATCAGACGGCGCCAGAAGCAGCGGTGGCTGAGGCACAAGCAGAGATAGGGTTGGATGTGACGCTCTGGAGTGGAAATCGTATTTTTACCTACCCCGGATCAGAGCAGACAGAGCTTATTCCGCCTATCGCAATGAATATCCTCGACATCACTCCGGAGCATCGCCATGAAGACCATGTGTATTTTGCGACGACGGAAACGATGGATATAGTTGAGCCAGAGGGACGAGAGAAAAGTGGTGGTTGTTTTTGGCTGACCAAAGAAGAGGTAATGAGTCGGACTGATTTACAAGAGCAGGTTAGGCTCTACGCCCTCAAGGCTATTGAAACTCTCGCGCCGTAATGAAACAGAGTATGGTACTTTTTGTGAAGTACATTTGGCGACTAGTGTTGGCGACATTCATGAGCGTTGCAATGTATTGTTTATGGGCGGATGCTGTTAGTCCAGTTGCTCAGCGCATAGTCCAATTGGTAGTACTCTTTGAGTATGGCTTGTATTTTCTATCCCTGGTTATTCTTTTCCAGGTTACACCATTACAGAAGTGGTTGGATGCGCTACTTCCACCAATGATAGCTATTGGTTTCGCCTTGATTTTTTGGGGATTGCCAGATGACCTCTTGGCAGGTGCATTCCTGGGGATGATTTTCTTTTCGGCAATTTTTTCCGGGACGGCAGTGTGCTTCAGGCTCTATCAGTGGCTCGGTGCGTTAAATCTTGTTGTATCAAAGACGAAGCAGCTTGTTATAGGTGGAGTTGTTGTTTCAATAGTCGGCATTACTTACTTGTTGGTGTCCGCAGGGTTTCATGGGTTTCCGATCTACTTTATTTTCTTTCCATTTCTCATAGTATTATTTTATGGTTTTTATTGTCTCGTAGCTTTTTTGTATCCGGTAGCCCTTTTACTGTTTTTGGTTCAAAAACGGCCTTGGAGAGCATGGCTGGGGATAGTGATCTCTACCGTACTCTGGCTCGCTCTTCTGAGTCAAACCTTTCCATTGCGCGCGTGGTGGATGGTCCAGTTTGTCGACCCATGCTACGAAGAGACTATCGGGGGAAGAAGTGCGACGTATGAGAAACTGATAGGAACTGAGCGTGTATGTATGTTGCCCGCTGGCAAAGGCCCTTTCAATGTTTCTACTCGTCAGACATTGGAAAATTTTGATTCTGAGAAATTTGTAGAACAAAAGGAGATTCTCGATGATGGTAGCGTGAAGATAGTGTATATACCCAAGCAAGAATACGAGGAAAGCCGGAAGCGTGAGAGAGTGGAGAAACAACGGTTGGAAACAGAAAAACGGAACCAGAGTGGAACTGAAGAAAATAGACGGATGCATATTTTTCAAGATGCGTGGATAGCGGAGGTCTCTGGGTATCTGGAGTTGCGCACGGAAGAATGTCCTTCATGGGAAAAATGTGAGACGTCGCAGGTAGCGTATTTTGTCGTTACGAGTACGCCAGTGCCTGAATATATAACACTTACCAGTGAAAATGGATTTGATTTTTCGAATTTTCGTATTGGGTGTGATACGGGTTCGGCTATTCGGTATATCCCCGAACAGAAAATTCGTTTAGGTATCTATCAAAAAATAACAGGTCAAGGATATCAACGGTTGAAGAATAGTAGTTCAGAACATCCCGTGAAAGTACATATCGATAAGCCGAGTAGGCCCGATGAATTTGGGACGGAGGGTGTTGTTTGTATGACTCCGTTCGATAGCATTCAAGTGCTTGCTCAATAAATCTATGGCGACCAAGGTGTCGACAATGGAATATATCGAGGACCA
>JACCDT010397515.1_pt1 | contig 12934 bp, 16 predicted proteins | sample 7446291 | NCBI WGS metagenome assembly JACCDT01 (sample SAMN15323446, study PRJNA562643) | freshwater metagenome | isolation source: river surface water | place: USA:Blue River Watershed | collected 2017-08-17
ACCTCGCGCTCGACAACGCGACGGCAGCCGCGATCGACGCCGGGACCAAGCGCGTCGAGGACTGCGTTCCGATCGGCGTGATGGCCGTGAGCACGCTCGGCAGGGCCGAGTGGGTCTGGCGCGGCGACCGTTTCTATGAGCTGACCGACGCCGGAATGCGAGCGTTCGAGAGCCGCGCTGTCGAGCTGAGCCGGATCCACGACCGGGCGGACCGCGACGCCGCCATCGACGCCAAGGACGGGAGGATTTGACCATGAAGAAGGAACGCCCCTACCAGCGCAAGCGCCGCCGCCGCTGCTCCACCCTGAACATCGGCTGGACCAAGGAGGCCGAGACGGACCTTGAGTTCCTCGCCACGGCCCTGCGCGCATCCAAGAGCGCCGCCGTCCGCGAGGCCGTGCGACGCTGCGCCGCCGACGAGCTCAAGCGCCTCGGCGTCTTGCCGCTCAACATGAAGCCGGAAGAAGGGCCGTGACGACCTACGAGATCCGCCACGGCGACTGCCTCGACGTGCTGCGCACGCTCTTGCGGCCATAGTGGGAATGCGGTATCATGCGACCATGACTCACCGCAACCCCAACACCACTTGCGACCACTGCGGAGCGCCGATCTATCGACGCCCGAACGTCCTTGCGAAAAACGCGACCAAAGCGTGTTCGCACCGTTGCAGCAACTACCTCCGCGAGCACCCGCACCTCTACACGCCGAGCGCCATCGCCAAGCGCGCGAAGAAGATGCGTGGCGCTGCCAACCCAGCGTGGCGCGGAGGAACGTACATCGAGCCGAAGAAGGGATACCGCATGGTCCGCAATCCAAAGCACCCGAGAGCGCGCCACAACGGCTACGTCCTCGAGCACATTGTCGTGGCGGAGTCGATGCTGGGGCGCGCGCTCAAGCCCGGCGAGGAAGTCCACCACATCAACCACGATCGAGCCGACAACCGGCCGGAAAACCTCAAGGTCTACTCCGACCATCGAGCGCACTGGATGGACGAGCACTACCCGGACGTGGCGCGTGCCCGCGATGCCGCGGCTTCACGCAAGCCCACGAAGCGCCGCCGATGAAGCGCACGCCCCTCAAGCGCCGTAGGCCGATGCGCCGCTCCGCGTTCCTGCGCGAGCACAAGCAGGCCCCGGAGATCCTCGCCTTCCGCGTCGCCGTGCTGGCCCGCGCCAAGGGCCGCTGCGAGCGCTGCGGCGTCAAGGCAAGACTTGACGCGCACCACATCGTCCCGCGCTCCAGGGCGCCGGGCTGGAAGAATCTGCACCAGCCGTTCAACGGAGCGGCCCTCTGCCGCCCCTGCCACCAATCCGTCCACGACCGGCGCGACGACTGGCGCCGATGGCTCAAGAGCGCACCACCGCGCGGAGAAGCGAAATGACATGGCTCTACGTTCCCTCAGCTTGTGTGCCGGAGTGGGCGGGATCGACTTGGGACTCGAGCGCCTTGGAGCGGCTCGCACGGTCTGTTACGTCGAACGGGAAGCATTCCCTGCCGCGTGTCTGGTCGCAGCGATGCAAGAAGGGCGCTTGGCTCAAGCTCCTATCTGGAGTGACCTGCGAACCTTCGACGCTCGAGCGTGGCGTGGCAGCGTGGATCTCGTCGTTGGCGGATACCCCTGCCAGCCGTTCAGCGCGGCCGGACGACGGCTCGGAGCCGCAGACCCTCGGCACCTCTGGCCCGAAGTCCTGCGGATCTACCGCGAGTCAGGAGCCCGATACCTGTTCTGCGAGAACGTCGCCGGACACCTTTCGCTTGGGTTCGCCGACGTCCTTGCCGACCTTGCCGAAGTCGGGGCGGATGTTGAATGGGGCCTGTTCCGCGCGTCCGACGTTGGAGCGCCGCACCGACGCGAGCGGTTGTTCTTCTTGGCCGACGCCCACAAGCCTATCGGCTGCGAACTCGAACGCTCCGGGCAACTGCAAGGCGCACAACGAAACGATGCGTTTAGCGGCGAATCTCTGGCCGACGCCGGACACGCCGGGCGGCGGACGGACGATGCCGGAAGGATCCACGCTGACGGGATCGACTCCGAGCGGGCGCAAGGTGCAGGTCGGGTTGGAGAACGCGGCGAAGATGTGGCCCACGCCGGACGCGGCAGCGTCGAACGACGGCGAGCAACCGGAGACGTGGACGGCGCGGCGCGATGCGGCGAAGGCGAAGGGCAACAACGGGAACGGGATCGGAATTCCGCTCGCGATGGCGGCGAAGCTCTGGCCGACCGCGACCGTGATGGACTCGGCCTCGGCGTGCAACTCGACGGCGAATCGCGCAGAGCCGGGGAAGGCGCACGCGGGCGACACGCTCACGGATGCGGTGAGGATGTGGAGCACGCCAACGGCGCAGGCGAAGATGTGGCCCTCGCCAGTCGCATCGGAAGCCCGTCAGGGCTTTCAGGACCGCACGCGCGGCAAGAAGGGGTCGCAGGAGAGCTTGACGACCATCGCAGTCAACTCGGCTTCCCTCCTGGCCCAGACGACCGCGAAGGCTGGGCCGAGTGGATCGCAGCGGGCGGTCCTCAACCCTGCGTTCGTCGAGGCGCTGATGGGCTTTCCGTGCGGGTGGGTCAACTGCGAGCTCTGGGCAACGCCGTCGTCCCCCAAGTCGCGGCGCTCGCGTTCAGCGAACTCTGGGCCCGCTTGCACGGAGACGAGTGACTAGTCCAACTCCTGCGTGCGCATGGCGAGGACGCTGTGGCGCTTGGAAAGCACGATGGGGTGCGAGCCGCCAAAAGCCGTCACCGTCACCACGTACTCCAGCTCCACCGCGTTCCCGCCGTTCCAGTCCACCAACGCGCCGCGGCGAACGACGTGCTCGAAGTTGAAGCCCACGCCGTCAACGTCCCACGTTTGAAGCGTGTCGAACCAAACGTCGTCCTCGTCGAGCGTCAATTCCTCGACCTGCGAGCCGCAGTAGGCCCACAGCTTCACGCTCTCGATGTCGGCCTTGACGAGCGGCGATCCCGTCTCGGGGTGCGCCACGCGCGCTCGCGTCACGATGGGCTCGTGCAGGAAACCGCTGCTCAGTGCGACTAGGGTCATTGGATCACCGGGGGAATGCTCGAGGAAATCGTGACGTTGCGGGCGGGCGTGCCGATGCGGACGAGCAGCGCCTGCTCGCCAATCATCGTGGCCATGCGCGGGCCAGCGTAGCTTGCCGACACGGACGCGACCTCGCCCTCGGAGTCTCCGGCCGCCTCGACGAAGATCATGGAGTTGAGGATGGCGCTCGCCACCTCGCCTTCGGCGTCCCCGTTGGCCCAGGGCTCGACCATGCCGCCGATCAGCGTGGTGGACGCGACCTCGCCCTCGGCATCGCCTTCGGCGAGCACGTCGCCCGTGAGGCCCTCGAGCAGCGTGGCCGTCGCCACCTCGCCTTCCGCGTCGCCCTCGCCTTGCGGCTCCACCAGATCGGGCAGGAGCGCGAGCGCGATCGTGAAGAAGTCGCGGCTCGTGCCGAACGTGCGCGTGGTCGATGCCTCGGTGCTCGCCGTGGCGATCGTGATCGACTCGACGACGTTGCGCGCAATGTTGCCGCCCGAGTCGACGTGCTCGGCCCACGATCCTGTCGGCGCCGTCGCCACGTTCGAGCGCGGCAGCACGAGGTGGACCCCGAGCCGGTCGTTGTCCGTCGTCGTGATCGCGTTCGAGACAACCGCGGTCGACGTGCCGAAGTTGAGCGAATAGCCCTCCCACGGCGTTCCGGTGCGCTTTGCCCCGCTGAACGACACGATCGTCGTCACGCCGCTATTCGACGTCGAGAGGATGGCGTCGACGTTGCCCGTCTCGGTCCCGTCTGACCGGCGCCACGCGACGTAGCAGTGGCAGTCGTCGGTGTTCTCGCCATCGAGGATCGACGTCCAGCCCGAAGGCCAGGTGATCGTCATTCCCGCGGCCGACGACGACGAAATGGCGATCCAGAACAGGATGTCGTCGGCCGCGAGCGTCGGGTACTGCGCCCGAACCGTGTTCGTTGCGGTGAAAAGCGCGGTCGTGCCCGCTGCGCGGAACGCCGGAACCGCCACGCTAGAGCTCGCTGACGATCAGGTCGCCCAAGTCGATCACGGGCGAAGATCCGACATCGGCCGCGTAGGACGACTGGAGGGCCGCGCGGTAGTGGAGGACGCCGTTGCTCAGGTTCGCGCTTCCGATGCTCGCGTGCGTGAGCGTCTGCGCCGTCGCACCGCCCGTGAGCGTGCCGAACGTGAGCTGCGCGCCGTTGCTCGCTTGCTGGCTCGCCACGGGCCAGTTGGTGCTGTTCGCCACGGCGCCTGCTCGCGCGTACCCGTTCGTCCCTGCCGAGCCTTGGCACTCGCTCGTGAGCTGCGTTCCGCTCACGCCTGCATCCGCCGTCGTCAGGCCGACGTAGATCGTGCGCGAACTCGGCGTGTGCGTGCCGCCGAAAGCGGTCGGGTAGGTGTTCTGGAAGTACGCCTTGAGGAGCATGTCCTCGTGGTCGTTGGTCTTGATCGCCGCCGTGAATGCCATCGCCTACAGCTCCTTGATCGTGACGGCCAGCGCGGGAATCGTGCGGCTCTGGTACTGCGAGAGCGAGAGCGGGCCACCGGGGAGCGGGATGCGGTAGAGCAGCGTCCCGCCGCTCGAGGCCGTGCAGATGCCAAGGTGCGTCAGGTTCTGCGTGCCCGCGTCGGTCTTGGCCGCGAACGCGATCGCCGCCGCGTTGCGAGCTCGCCACGCGCCGCTTGTCGGCTCGTCGATCGTCCACCCGCCCGACGTGCGCGCGATCGCCACACGCGCGTAGCCGCCATAGGTGGCCTCGTTCGTCGATGGGCTCCCGGCCTCGCCTGGGTCCGCCGTGTACAGGCTCGCGTACAGGCTCGAGATCGCGCTGCCCGGCGGCCACGAGCCGCCCGCGAGGAAGCTCGGCTGGTCGCCGTGGAACACGAACTTGAGCCATTCCTCCCGAACCGTCGCCGCCTTCGCCTGTGCCAGTGCAGCCATGCCGCCCATTATCCCGCTTGAAACCCCCGGCGCCACCGTCTACCATCGCTGGACATGGACAAGCAAACCCTCAACGTCGTGCTCGGCGTCGTTGCGCGCGAGGCTCGCCGCAAGAGCGGCCAGAGCATGAGCCAGGTCGCCCGACAGGTCGGATGCAACAAGCAGAACGTCTCGCACCTCGAGCTGGGCGAGAACCTGTGGAGCGTGCATCGCTGGGTGCTGTACGCGCGCTCGGTCCATGCCTCGCCCACCGCACTCCTTCGGACCGCACTCTCGCGGCTCGAGGGGAAGAACCCGAAAGCCGACTCCCATGCAGAAAACCCCCAAGCTGATCCTCCTCGCCGCGCTCCGTAGCGTCGCCGTCCTCGGCGTCGTCTGGCTGCTCCTGCTGCTCGCCTGGGCTGCCGAGGGCGTCTAGTGCTTTGGGAGCAGTGGAGGCACGAGGGCCTCACCAGCAGCGACGCGGCAGCGGCGGCCGGGCAGAGCTCGCGCCGCTCGCCGCTCAAGGTGGCTCGGACGAAACGCGCCGCGCTCGTGCTCGAGCAGCGCCCGACCACGGAGCCGATGTTCTGGGGCGACCAGATGGAGCCCGGCGTGGCCAGCGAGGCCGCGCGCCGCATGGGCATGACGCTCGAGCGGCGCTGGGGCCATCTTGTCGGCCCGCGCTCGACATCGCGCGTCTACCCCGACCAAAACCACCGCTACCGCGAGACGGTCGAGAGCACGCTCGAGCCGCTCGTGCGCTCGACGCCGGACTACATCGCGCTCGACCGCGACCGCAGCCCCGTGATCGTCGAGTGCAAGACCACGGGCAAGTGGAAGGCGTGGGAGAAGGGCATCCCGCTCAACATCCAGTGGCAGGTGCAGTGGCACATGCTCGCCGCCGACATCCCGCGGGCGATCGTGCCCGTCCTGTTCTTCCAGCCCGTGCTCAACCTGCGCTGCTGGAGCGTCGACCGGCTCCCCGACTTCGAGCCGGGCGGCCGGGTGAGCCAGTGGGCTCGAGCGTGGTGGCAGGCGCACGTCCTCGACGGCCAGCTCCCCGCCGCGCAGGCCATCGACATCCCCGACCTGACGCGAGAAAACCCGACCGGAAACGGAATCACGGTTGAACTTCCGTCCAGCTTCGCTAGACTTGACGACCTGTTCGTTGAAGCGTTCCGCGAGAGAGCCGAAGCGATGGCCCGCGCGAAGATCTGCACCGCCAAGCTGAAGGACATTGAGGCCCAGCTTCGGCAGATCATCGGCCCGGCCAGCTACGGCACCCTCGGGGGCGTGACCTACTCCCTTCTCTCCACCCGACGCGGAGGCCGAAACCTCCGCAGAAAGCCGAAGCCGTGAACACCACGACCTCCATCGAAATCCCCGACGCCAACGACCTGCAGACCAACGGCAAGGACTGGCTCGCCGTCGCCCAGGGGCTCAAGGTCACGGACCAGCAGAGCCTCGACACGGCGAACGACAACCTGCGCGTCGTGCTCGAGTTCAAGAAGCAGGTGAACGACCGGCTCGGCCCGGCCGTCGAGGCCGCGCACAAGGCGCACAAGACGCTGACCACGCTGCGAGCTCAGACGCTGGCGCCGTTCGAGGCCGCCGAGAAGGCGATCCGCGGGGCCGCGGCGTCCTACCTCGCCGAAGTCCAGCGCAAGGCCGACGCTGCGCGCCGCGAGGCCGAGCAGATCGCGCGCAAGCAGGCCGAGGACGAGCGCCTCGCCCGCGCCGCGCAGCTCGAGGCGCAGGGCCGCGTCGCCGAGGCCCACGCCGAGATCGCCTCGCCCGTCATCGTGGCGCCGCCCGAGCCCGTGGCCCCGCCCATCGCCATCCCCAAGGGCATGAGCACCCGCGAGACGTGGAGCGCCCGCGTCGACAGCCCGCTCGCGCTGATCCAGTTCGTCGCCGCGAACCCGCAGTACGTCAACCTGCTCGAGCCCAACCAGACCGCGCTCAACGACATGGCGCGCGGCCTGAAGGCTGCGATGGCGATCCCCGGCGTCGTCGCCGTCCCCTCCACGTCGCTGGCGGTGCGCTGATGGACGGCCAGACCCTCGCCCCCGTCGGGGCGCCCGTGCCGCAGTACCCGGCGCTCCAGGCTTCGACCGCTATGGCAGCGGCGGAGCAGCGCGACAAGGCCGCGATTCAGGTCGCGGCGGAAATGTCGGTGCGCTACCCGCGCAACGAGCTGATGGCTCGCGAGCGTGCGCTGGCGGCCTGCCGCTCGATCGTCGTGGCCGAGCACGCGGAGTACTCGTTCCCGCGCGGCGGGGCTCGCGTCACCGGGCCGACCGTGGCCTTGGTCCGCGAAGTCTCCCGCTGCTGGGGAAACATCCGGTACGGGTACGAGATCGTCGACTCGGCCAACGGGCGCCTGCGCATCATCGGCTGGGCGTGGGACTTGGACCCGTCGAGCAACCTGTACGTCCAGACGGCCGACGAGTTCGACCTGATGGTGCAGCGCAAGGACAAGCAGGCCGGCGAGACGCGCTGGGTCGAGGCCGACGAGCGCGACGCTCGCGAGCTGCTCAACAAGCGCGCGGCGATCTGCGAGCGCAACGCGCTCAAGAAGCTCCTGCCGCAGTACCTGATCGACGAGGCGCTCGCCGCGTGCGCCAACACGCGCCAGCAGGGCTTCGTCGACAAGCTCAAGCGGGACCGTCCCGGCACCGTCGCCAAGCTCATTCGCGGCTGGTCGAAGAAGAACGTCACCGAGGCGATGCTCTGCGACTACCTCGGTCACAAGGTCGAGACGGTCACGCCCGACGAAATGTCGGAGCTGCACGCGGCGTGGCAGAGCATCGAGGAAGGCGCGTCGCAGGTCGACGACCACTTCAAGCGCGTGATCGACGTCAAGCCCTCCGGCACGGCGGAGGTTCCCACCGTTCCCACGACGCCCGCCGCTCCGGCCGTCCCCAATCTCCCGCCGACTCCCGGCACCAACGACGAGGTCCACTTCTAATGGCACGACGCAAGACCACCGAAACCGCCGAGCGCGCCGCGCGCCGTCCCACCCGCGAGCTGCTCGTGGGCCAGCTCCGCCGACTGTCGCCGGACGATCTCTACGACGTCATGTACGACTTCGGCGGGCTCGCCCAGCGCGCGGCACCGATCGCCATCGACGCGATGCAGGAGGGGATGGAGGAAGGCAAGGAGGGATCGTTCCTCGCTCGCACCCGGCCGCCGCAGGTCTGGGCCAACGCGCCCGGCCAGATCCCCGTCCCCGTGATGGCGCAGGACACGGAACAGCCCGAGGTCGAGTCCGACTAGGGCGCCAGAACGCCGCGTGTTAGTCTGTCGCGCGGCGTGGTTTGTCGGGTGGGGCCGGGCTCGTTGCTCGGCCCCTTTCCGTTACAGCCCGAAGCGCGCGAGCCAGGTCATCACGTTCGCGGCGTAGCTCCCGGCCGCCAGCAACGGCCACTCCGCCGTCACCGGGTCACGAACCTCCGACAGCCGGATCCGCGAGCCCACGCCGGTCGCGCCGAGGTACGTCGCCAGAGCGTCGCGCAGGGCCGGCCCTTGGATTCGCCCGTCGTGCGGCTGCTGCCAGCACTTGTCGTTGGCCGTGTCGTCGAGCGGGAAGCCGGGCGCCCAGTCGCCGCTGACGAGCTCGCCGTCCTTCGCGTCGTAGCCCGTGCCCGTGATCTCGACGTGCATCGGCAGGCCGAGGTTCTCGAGGTGCTGCTCCTGCAAGATCCACCACGGGCTCTGGCGCTTCCACTGGGGATGCACGGGCGCGTACATGCGGTCCCCCTCGATCGAGCCGCCCGTGGGCTTGGCCGTCGAGTAGGTGCCGCTGCCCCAGCGCCGCTGCGACTCGCCGCGGCCCATGATCCCGAAGATGTCGCCCGAGAGCTCGTCCGGCTGACCGTGTTCCTCCCATGTCGGCTCGACGTAGAACTGCGTGAAATCGAGCGGGCCGGGATCGCGCAGGACCAGCGCCGCCACGCGATGCGAGTCGCGCGGCACGTACCAGTCCATGTTCTCGTTCGCGAGCCGCCGCTCGAACCCGAAGTACCCAGTCGGCTGCAGGAGCGCGTACATCGCGAGCGTGGCCCCCCACTTGTCGCCGACGACGATCACCTTCGACGGGTCGATCGAGCACTCGCTGCCCCACAGGTCGCGCCCGTGGAGCGTCTCCGTCGGGCCGGTCACGCCGCTCCAGTTGCTCTTGATGAACTGAATCGCCTGGGCGATGTACTTGGGTTGCTCGGGCCAGACCGCGACGGGATGAACCTCGTCCCAGCTCCCGTAGATGCGGAACTCCCCGAGGTTCTGGTCGTCGCTGACGCGGCTCTTGTTGGTCGAGCACACCGGGTAGTCGATGGTGACGACGATCCAGCCGGCGGAGTGGAGCGCCTGCGCAAGGTTCGCCAGGTGCCCGCTCTTGAGCGCCCCCTCGAACGTCATGGAGCCCCAGCCCGGCTTGCACCCGAAGCCCTCGCCATGCACGAACACGGCCACCTTGGCGTTGGTGTAGGTCGTGCCGCTGACGTGCGGGAACACGCCGAGGTTGCACAGGCCGGAAGCGTGGGGCCAGTAGAGCACCGGGCGCCCGAGCTGGCCCGGCGTGCGCGTGCCCGCGCGAGAGATCGTGAGGGTCATCTAGTAGCTCCCACCGGGGGTATGGATCACGTTGAGCCCCGCCACGCGGAACGTCCCGCCGTAGGGCAGGGGCGGGTAGCTCTGGTTGTTGGTCGTCGCGACGGTGCGAGCGGTCTGGCCGCGATAGGTGAACAGCGAGCCGCCGTTGCCGTTGAGCGTGCTGTAGGGCTCGCCGCCGTAGTACCCGTGGTAGCCGGGCTTGTTCTTCTGCGACGGGTGGATCGTCGCCACAAGGATGGTCCACGAGTGCGCGAGCTTGGCGAAGTCTTCCTGGGTCGGGTAGGTGATGTGCGCCGCAGGGCCGACGACGGCCGGGAAGCCGCGCGCCTGCGCGTTCGCCCCGCCGCCCGTCCCGCTCACCGTCTGCTCGACGTCGTTGCCGTAGACCTCGAACGAGCAGTCCCACTGCTGGCTGTAGTTGTCGCCCTGCTCTTGGAGGCCGACGGTCTGCACGCTTCCGGCCTGCCCGGACAGCTTGATGTTCAGGCCGCAGTTCGACTCGGCCTCGAGGATGATCGGCGACTGGAACCACATCGCCTTGCCGTTGGCGTACAGAAGGCGCTCGCCGTTCGCGACGTTCCCGTTGCGAATCCAGTCCAGTTCGGGGTCGAAGTTCGGGATCAGCAGGACTTCGATCAGGTACGGCGTGCCCTTGCTTTGCACGTCGAGCAGCATCGTGATCTCGAGCTTGTCGCCGTGCAGGAACAGCTCGCGCGGCACCGTGCAGATGCCGCTCCAGGCCGTGCAAAGCTGCGAGTTCGGGTGGCTCGCGAATACGTTGGCGTAGTTGCCCTTGTAGCTCGTGCGGGTCATGCGGCCCGCCGTGCCGTAGGGCCACCAGCACGCCTGCGACGACGCGGCGGAGAGCGTGGGGACGGCCTCCGGGTTGGTCGTCATGTGCTGGTCGAACTCGGTCACGCTGCCCGGCACGGCCCAGACGAGGTACAGGTCGCCGCGCTTGATGATCGGATCGGTCCAGCCGTTGCCGCTCAGGGCCGACGAGTAGGCGATGCGCCCTGCGCTGGTCGCCATGCCGAAACTGATCGACTTGCTCGTCTTTGTGATCGTGTAGCTAGTCGTCGCGAACGTGTTCGAGCCGAACGAGAACACGACGGTGTTGGTCGACGCGACCGCGTTCAGGAAGTTGTTAGGCCCGGCACCGCCGTGCGCCGTGTCGATCACGCTGGCGATGTTGGTCGCCGTGTCGGTCGTCGTCGCACCGATGTTGATCTGGTCGCCGGTCGCGCCGCTGGCCACGAACGTGTACGTCTTCGAGATCCGGTCCGCGTTGGTCGCGGTCCCGCCGAGGATGCCGAGCGTGTCGCCCACCGCAGGCTGCGCCGTGAGCGTCAGCGTCTCGCTTCGCGTCGAGTTGACCGTGGCCGAGTCGAAGGCGCCCGTCGTCGCGTCGAGCACCACGTCGCGCTCCACGAACGGCCACCGCAGGAACTGCACCACCTCGATGCCGGTCGTGTCCGAGAACGCCTCAAGGTCCGTGTCGCGGATCCAGAGGATGTTCGCCGTGCCCGACTCGATACCGGCATAGCTGCCCGAGTCGAGCCCGCCGACCTTGATTTCCACCGTGTCGTCGTCGCTCGCGAGCGTGGCGAAGTCGCCAGCCGCGCTGTAGAGCTTGCCGAACGACACCGCGCTCCCCGACACGGCAACGCCCGAGTAGGTCGCGAGCGAGAGGTTGACCACGTACTCAGCGCGCGTCTTGGCGCGGATGTTGAAACGGTCCGTGATGTCGGCGTCGGCCTCAACAACGTCCACCTCGGGGTGGGTCCGCAGCTTCGCCACGATGTTGTCGATCATCGTGTTGCGCTGGGTCGTGGTCCAACCGCCGCTCGCGTGCGACGGCGCCGGGATGGCGATGTCGGTCGCGACGGCGGGCGTGTTCTTGAACGTGTAGGTGACCGAGCCAACCTCGAGCGTGTCGCCATCGCTCACGCGCGAGCTCGTGCGGCCGGACGTGGCCGAGATTTCGACGACGTCGATGTAGTCGAGGCCCGTCACGTACTTGGCCTGCGCGCTCTGCACGATCAGGACCGACACCGCGCCGTCGCTCTCGTGAATCATGCCGATGGCGTCATCGGTGAGCGTGAGCGTCGAACTGCTCGCGTCGTCGATGCGATACCAGCCGGGCCGACCGACCGTGACAACCTCGCGGATTTCGTAGGTCGACGTGGCGTCCGGGGCCGTGCCCCAGAGCATCCCGACCGTGATCGTCGTCGCGTTGTTCGACGCGATCTGGCGGCGCTGGCCTGCGCCGGTGCCGCCCGTGATCTTGATTTCGTAGGTGGCCCACTGGTTCGTGGACCAACCGCCTCCCGAATCGACCAGCGTCGAAGTCGTTCCGCCCGTGGCCGTGCCGGATTCGTCGGCAGGCGCGTCGTCGTTGCCGCGTCCGCCAACCGCCGTGACGATGCACCAGTCGTCGCCCGTGAACGTGTAGGCGTCCCAGTCCTCGCCGGAGAGCGCCGTGAGCGTGCCGAGCTTCGCATCCCAAAGGCACGGGATCGCCGGATCTCCAACGACGTCAGCCGCGACCTTCGAGCCCGTGCTCGCGTTCGCGTTCCAGCCGATCACCGCGGCTGTCTTCTTGCGCACCGCGAGCTTGTAGTCCCAGTCCTTGAACGGGCTGACCGTCGACAGGTTGTTGTCGCCCGCCACCTCCATGTGGAAGCGCGTGCTCGTCGTGCCGTCGTGCCCCGTGACTTCGGCGAACACGCCCGCGTGCAGGATCGTGTTCGCGCCGCCCGTCGGGTACGGGCACGCCGCAGGCCCGCCGCTGCCCGGCGTCGCGTCGTCGTCGATCTCCTGCAGCGTCCCCGACCAGTCGCCGAACGGCGTCGTGCCCCAGTACCAGAGGCCCACGCCGTTGAAGATGTTGACCGGAGCCGCTGCACCCAGGCGCGGCACCTTGTTGACGTGGCCGACGAACGGGGTGCGGAACAGCGCCTGCATCTGCTCGGCCGAGAGGCCCGAGATCGAGTGCGCGGCGAGGATGATCGGGTCGGTCACTGGGTCGTCTCCCTGTTCAGCTCCCAAACGTCGCGCACGATGCAGTGCGTGTCGACGCCGTTGAAGATTTCGACGTCCCACGTCCCGCGGCGTTCCTTGATCGCCTCGGTCGTCTCGGGACTCATGTACAGGTCGACGATGCGCGCGAGCGGGTCGACGATCGTGGCCGTCATGGTGGCGACGACGGTTTCGGGGAACGAGTCGCGCACGTTGCGGCGCAGTTGCGCGCGTGCGGCGAAGCCCGTCCAGTCCGCTCCCCAGTCGGCATCGAACTGGAGCCGCTGCCGGAACGTCGAGCCCTGCACGATGCGGAAGTCGCGCGACCGGCTCAGTCGGACCAAGGGGAAGGAGGA
>JACCDT010117713.1_pt1 | contig 12932 bp, 12 predicted proteins | sample 7446291 | NCBI WGS metagenome assembly JACCDT01 (sample SAMN15323446, study PRJNA562643) | freshwater metagenome | isolation source: river surface water | place: USA:Blue River Watershed | collected 2017-08-17
AACTGCAGCAGGCGCTGCGCGACGCCCTGCTACCCGGCTTGGTGGACGATCTGGACCGCGTAGATGCTTGGAGCCAAAAACTCTCGGGGGGCGAACAACAGCGCTTGGCGATTGCACGCGTACTGCTCAAACAACCCCAATGGATTTTTGCCGACGAGGCGACCAGTGCGTTGGACGAAGCGGCTGAACACACGCTGTACCAACGCTTGAGCGACTTGGTCACGCAGCGGGGCGGCGGATTGGTGTCGATCGCCCACCGCCCGGCAGTCGCTGCCTTCCATACGCGGCAGTGGGTGCTGACACCCCGTCAAGGTGAAGGTGCTTTGTTTACCCTGTCCGAAAACCGCGCATAACCCTTGGCGCGCAGCTCGCAAGCCGGGCAGCTGCCGCAGCCGTAGCCCCAGGCTTGGCGGTGCGTGCGGTCGCCCAGGTAGCAGGTGTGGGTGTGCTCCACCACCAGGTCCACCAGTGCCTCGCCACCGCCGGGCACGCCCGACTGCTCGCCCAGCGCATGGGCCAGCTCCCAGGTCTGGGCCTTGTCGATCCACATCAGCGGGGTTTCGATCAAGAAACGCTTGTCCATGCCCAGCGACAGGGCCAGTTGCAGCGCTTTCATGGTGTCGTCGCGGCAATCGGGGTAGCCCGAAAAATCGGTCTCGCACACGCCGGTGACGATGACCTGCAAGCCGCGCCGGTAGGCCAGTGCGGCTGCCAGCGTCATGAACAGCAGATTGCGACCCGGCACAAAGGTATTGGGCAGGCCGCTGGCCTCCATCTGGAAAGCCGTGTCGCGCGTGAGTGAGGTCTCGCTCACTTCGCCTAACACCGCCAGGTCCAGCAAGTGGTCTTCGCCCAGCTTGGCGGCCCACTGCGGAAAGCGGGCGCGGATTTCGCGCAACACATTCAAACGGGCGTCCAACTCCACGCTGTGGCGCTGGCGGTAGTCAAAGGCAATGGTTTCGACGCGTTCGTAACGCGCCAAGGCATGGGCTAGGCAGGTGGTGGAGTCCTGGCCACCGGAAAAGAGGACAAGTGCGCTGGTATGCATGGCCGCCATGGTAGAGCAAGGCGGGAGGCCAATGGCTGAGTCCGATGGAGCCGGACTCAGAGGTTTTCGGTCTTCTTGACCTTGCTGGGTGTGTAGACCAGCACTTCTTTGGCCAGCTGGCCCGGCACTTCCGCAGGCGTCAGCGGCTGTGGCGGTGTGAGCTGAATCTTGACCTGCTCGATCTGGATGGCGCTGGCACTGGCGGTCCACATGGTCTTCAGGTGGTCCAACAGCACTTGCGAAATCGGCTTGGGCGGCGGGTCTTCCACTTTTTCCGTCTCCGGGCGGTGGATTGTCCAGTCTTTGGGCGCCGTGGCCGCCTCCGCACCCCGCTCCGTTGGCTCCGGCACCACCACGCGGGGCGGCTGGCCTTCGGGGTTCTTGAGTGCGGGGTTCACCATGTCGATGACTCCGGGGGAGGACTCGGCCGACGGGCTGGCGCTCACCGCAGGGTTCACCGGCGCAACTGGGATCACCCTATGTGCCCCAGACGAAGCCAAATCTGCGCCGGTGGGGCGCACATTTGGGTTTCGGTCAATGGATGGCAGTTGCATTTTGGGTAGGCCTTGCGGCCCCTCCGGTTACTTTTAGGAGTTGACGTACGTTTCTTAACGGCAGATTTAGGGGGTTATTTAGGCCTTTTTTAAAAATTTTTGGGATTTTTCGCCCCAAACAGCTCGGCCCCATACAAAAAAACGCACCACAAGGGTGCGTTTTGACGCGTAGCAAGGTTTTATCGCCGTAGTCTCAAGCCGCTGGCAAAGACAGCGGACCCGGGCTGCGTACCTTGCCAGGCAAGGTAAATCGGCCCACCAGGCGATCTAGTACCTCTGCCTGCTCACGCAAAGAAGCTGCCGCGGCGGCACTCTGCTCCACCAATGCGGCGTTCTGCTGGGTCATTTGCTCCAGTTCAGACACGGCAGCGCTCACTTGCGCCATATCCTGGCTTTGTTCACTGCTGGAGGCGCTGATTTCTCCGATGATGCCGGTAACCCGCTGCACCGACTGCACAATGTCCTGCATGGTCTGCCCCGCCCCGTCCACCAGGCGGGCACCATGCTCCACATTGGTGACCGAACTCCCAATCAGGGCTTTGATTTCCTTGGCGGCCTCGGCACTTCGTCCGGCCAAGGCGCGCACTTCACTTGCCACCACGGCAAAGCCACGGCCCTGTTCCCCTGCACGGGCGGCCTCCACGGCCGCATTGAGCGCCAGAATATTGGTCTGGAAAGCAATGCCGTCAATCACCCCAATGATGTCCACAATCTTGCGCGAAGAAGCATTGATCTCATGCATGGTGCTGACCACTTGGGAGACGGCCGTTCCTCCACTTTCGGCCACGCTGTAGGCAGATCCGGCCAGCGCGTTGGCCTGCCGGGCAGCTTCCACAGACTGTTGCAGCGAGTCATTGAGGTGGTCCATGGTCGACGCAGCGCGCTGCAGGTTGTAGGCTGTGCTTTCGGTGCGATTGGACAGGTCTTGGTTGCCATGCGCAATTTCAGAACTGGCCACGCTGATGCTGCCGGTGGACTTGTGCACCTGCCCCACCAGTTGTGCCAGCGAATCCGCCATATGCGCCAACGAGCGCAGCACTTCGCCCATCTCGTCACGCCGTGTGGTGTGGATGGCGACGCTCAAATCCCCCTTCCCAATGGAGTGGGCCACGCGCACGATGTCGTCCAGCGGATCGCACACATTGCGTTGCAACAGGCGCGTCCCGATGGAGATGAGCACCACAATCACCGCCATGATCCCCGCAACGGACCAGACCGTGCGCATGCGCTCCTCTCCAGCCTTGTCACGCAGGGCGGTGGCCCCAGCCTCGGTGAGGGCCACCATGGACTGCTGGGCCGCCAAAAATGCTTTGAGCTCCGTCTGCGTGGCTGACTGGACATGGCTGCTTACTGCCGCCATGTCCCCCCCAGCCTTGAGCTCTTGGGCTTTGCGGATCGAAGCCTCCAAAGACTGCGCCCGTGTCTTGACGGCATCTAGCGCCGCACGCTCGGCGCTGCTTTGCATGATTTTTTCCAGGCCCGATTGCAACTGCTTGATTTCCGCAGCAGCACTGTCCTGGTCCGCCAGCAAAAGCTGGCCCGCCACAGCATCGGCATTGAGCGCAGCTCCGATACCGCGCAAGGCATTTGCTTCCCCCAGCCCCCGCCAGCGGGCAGCCATCTCCAGCTTGCTTTGCTGTTCGGACTGCTCTGCGACCGTGATCGCTTGCGAGCGGATAGTACGAATGGCAGACCCCGAAGCCATGGCCACCAGCCCCACACTCACCGCGATGGCGGGTAGCCACAACTTCAACGCAATACTCAAAGACTTCATAACCCGCTCCGTAACCGTAGCGGGCCAGTATCCGGGCTGGCCCGGCCAGGGTCAATAGCGAACCAGTGCGCGATAAGTCAAAACAGTACTGCCCTCGGCAGGCACATTGAGCTTCCAGACTGCGGTATTGGCGGCTCCCTTGGTATGGCTGTGGCTGGAGCTCACGATCTGCCAATCCCCCGGCACCGGCTCCTGCACGGTCACGGTCACTGCCTCTTTTTTGGCATTTTTCAGCACCAGCTGGTAGGCGCTCTCGAACACATAGTTGTATTTGCCCGTACCGCTGAGCTTCTTGAAGTCAGTCTGCTTTTTGTCTGCCGTCACGTCAAACGCATCGCCCAGCTTGAGGCGGACCTTCTCGTTTTTGGGGGTGTGGTCAATGCGGTCTTCACCAATGAATTGGGCGTTGCCTGCGCTGTCTTTTTTGTAGACGCGCACCACGCCTTTGGGCAGGGGGAGCCCCAAGCGGGCGCTCTCTTTGTTGTCGAACTCCACAAACACGGCCACCTTCATCTTCTGGCCCAGCTCACCAGCCGCACCCTGGTAGTAGTAGTCATTACCCTGCAGCAGCAGCTCTTTGCGCGCGGGCACGCCGCTGGCCGACATCAGGGCCACCTGCTTGGTCTGGTTCTCGGCAATGGTGGTGGGGCGGTCCAGGGTGTAGAGGTGGTACTCAAACAGCGTTTCTTCGGCCATGCGCGAGTCGGCCTTGGCCGCCATCGGCGCCGCCATCAGCATCGGGCGGCCGCGCTGCAACTCGGGTTGCACCTGATTCACGTCGCCCGCCACCAGCTGCAACCTGGCGTTGCGGTAGGTCGCGCCGCTGGTGTTGGTCAGCGTCACCCAGCCCGACATGTCAAGCTTGTCATCGGCCGCGTTGAGCTCCACCACGTAATCGGCCTTCCAGCCTAGCCCCGAGGTCAGGTAGCTCAGCTCTACGTCCTGCTGGGCGGCGCCCTTGTTGTCCAACGCCATCACGAGCGTGGGGCGGTCGCGCAGGTTGGCGGGCACGTCCGCAAATACCAAGCGGCCGGGCATTCCGGTTTCGATTCGCTGACCGATCTTGAGCACCACACCATTGTTGGCGGACAGCACCGTCGCTACCTCTGTGGTTTCTACGCCGGTTGCGGGGTTGGTGCGCACCACATTCACGGTTTGGCCCACGTACTTCTCCAGCATCTTCTGCGGAGTGAGCAAGTCGAAATCGAAGTTTTGCTCCAGCACGCTGAAGGCGCCCGGCGCACTCACGCTGCGCAGCAGCGCAGTCTCTGGCCGCAGGCGGGCACTCACATCCCGAAATGCCAGTGCCAGCTTGCCCGCGCCAAGCTGCACCCGCCGCTGGTCTTTCACCAGGGCCAAGTTGTCGTTGTAAATGGTGACAGCCACCTCTTGCTGGTCAGCCAAGGTGCTGCGTTGCTCGGTGGACTGGGCCACGGCGGACTGGGCCAGCACAACAAGCGCGGCCAGGGCAAAAGGAGCGGAAATAGAGCGCATGGAAATACTTTCTGCAAAAGGGTAGGCAACAGGCGCACCCCAAGCGCACCTGCCACAGGGCCTGTGCAGCATAGCCGCGCACGCCCCGCCCCCATGCAACGTCGGGCGACTCTGCGCCGCCGACCTTGTTGCAGAGTGTTACGCGCGGTCACCCAATAGCCACCCAAACGCTATGTATCCGATAGCTGCTTGCGCAATATCCATGGGGGCCAAAGGCACTTTTGACCCAAAATCAATCACTCCACCGTCACACTCTTGGCCAAGTTACGGGGCTTGTCCACGTCCGTGCCGCGTGCGCAAGCCGTGTGGTAGGCCAGCAGCTGCAGCGGCACCACATGCAACAGCGGCGACAGTTCGCCATAGTGCTCGGGCATGCGGATCACGTGCAGGCCTTCAGCCCTCTCGATGCGGGTGTCGGCATCAGCCAGCACACAGAGCACCCCACCGCGGGCACGGACCTCATGCATATTGCTCTTGAGCTTTTCCAGCAATGCGTCGTGGGGCGCAACGGTCACCACCGGCATCTCACTCGTCACCAGCGCCAGCGGGCCGTGTTTGAGCTCACCGGCGGCATAGGCTTCGGCGTGGATGTAGGTGATTTCCTTGAGCTTCAAGGCACCCTCCATCGCAATCGGAAAGTGCAAACCGCGGCCCAAAAAGAGCGCGTTTTCCTTCTTCGCAAAGTCGTCCGCCCAAGCCATGATTTGTGGCTCCAGCGCCAGCACCGCCTGCAGTGCTGCGGGCAAATGGCGCATGGCTTTGAGGTGGCGCGCTTCGTCGGCATCGGTCAAACGCCCCTTGGCCTGCGCCAGACACAGGGTCAGCAAAAACAGGCCCGCCAGCTGGGTGGTAAAGGCTTTGGTAGACGCCACGCCGATCTCCACGCCCGCACGCGTCACGTAGGCCAGGCTGCACTCGCGCACCATGGCGCTGGTGGCCACGTTGCAGATGGTCAGCGTGTGTTGCATGCCCAAGCTCTGTGCGTGGCGCAGCGCAGCCAGGGTATCGGCGGTTTCGCCACTTTGCGTGATGGAGACGACCAAGGTGTTGGGATTGGGCACCGACTCGCGGTAGCGGTACTCACTGGCCACCTCCACCTGGCAAGGCACCTTGGCGATGCTCTCAATCCAGTACTTGGCTGCACAGCCGCTGTAGTAGCTGGTGCCGCAAGCCAGGATCAGCACGTTGTCGATCTGCTTGAACACGCGTGCCGCATTCGCACCGGGTGCATGGTTGCCCTGCTGGTCAAACAGCTCGGGCACGATGCCCTCCACACCTTCCAGCGTGTCGGCGATGGCGCGCGGCTGCTCGAAGATTTCCTTCTGCATGTAGTGGCGATAGGGGCCCAGCTCGGCCGCACCACTGTGGGCCAGCACGGTCTTCACCGGGCGCTGGGCGGGGGCCACGGCCTTGTGGGCCTTGTCGATGAGCCAGTATTTGCCCAACTGCACATCCACCACATCGCCCTCTTCCAGGTAGACGATTTGGTCCGTCACACCGGCCAAGGCCATGGCGTCGCTGGCCAGGAAGTGTTCTTGCCCATCTTTGCCAACACCCAAAATCAGTGGAGAACCGGCGCGCGCACCGATCAGGCGGTGGGGCTCGTCCTTGCAGAACACGGCAATCGCGTAGGCGCCATGCAGTTGCAGCACGGTGGCCTTTACCGCTTCAAACAGGTCACCGTCGTACAGGCTGTCGATCAGGTGGGCGATGACCTCGGTGTCGGTCTGGCTGTGGAACACATAACCCTTGGCCTTGAGGGCGGCACGCAACTCGTCGTGGTTTTCGATGATGCCGTTGTGCACCAGCGCCACACGGCCGGGCTTGCTGTCGGCATCCGCCCCCGTACCGTGGCTGAAGTGGGGGTGGGCGTTGTGCACCACGGGCGCGCCGTGGGTGGCCCAGCGGGTGTGGGCAATGCCCAGGGCGCCTTGCACCTGGCCCGAGGCCACCTGCTCCACCAACTCCGAGACCCGCGAGGTGCTGCGCGCTCGGCGCAGGCCTGGCTGGCCGTCTTGCGCATAAACCGCCACGCCGCAGGAGTCATAGCCCCGATACTCCAGGCGCTCCAGGCCTTGCACCAGCACAGGAACAATGTTGCGGGTCGATACCGCGCCGACGATGCCACACATAAACAGCCTCCAATTCAGTGAATGGGCTGCATCGTAGGCAGAACGACAAAAAATATCCGATTATTTTTCTGCGCTTTTTGGATTTTTATTTCATCAATCCATTGAAATGGTTTTTTATTCCATTTATAAACCACCAATGGAATCAATCACACTCGATGCCGTAGACTTGCAATTGCTTGCCGCCTTGCAACGCGACGCCAGCCTGAGCAACCAAGCGCTGGCTGAGCTGGCCTACACCACACCACCCACGTGCCTGCGCCGCGTAAAACGCCTGCGCGATGCGGGCTTGATCGAAAAACAAATCACCTTGCTCAACCCCGAGCGCCTGGCCACCACGCTGGGCCATGGGCTCACGGCGATTGTGGAAATCACGCTGGACCGACAGGATGCCGAAGCACTGGAGCGCTTTGAAGCCCGCGTGGCTGACGAAGCGGCGGTGCAGCAGTGTTACCGCGTGTCACCCGGACCCGACTTTTGCCTGGTGGTGCACGCCCGCGACATGCCCAGCTACCAGGCGCTGACCCAGCGCCTGTTCACGGCCGATGCCAATGTGCGCAATGTGAAGAGCTTCTTCAGCATCAAGCGCAGCAAGTTCGGGGCAGAACTAGCGCTGGGCTAATACCGGCCCACCACAGCCCGCGCCACAGGCGTCCATGGCGCTGGCGAGTTGCAAGCGCGTTTGCTCCGACAGGTAGTCCAAAAACACGCGGGTGCGTCGCGGCAAAAACTGGCGGCTGGGCAATGCCGCGTACAAGAACAGCTGACCTGCGATCCAAGGCGGAATCACCCGCACCAGCTCGCCGCTGGCCAGAAACGGCGCCACCAATTCCACAGTCGTAGGGGCTATACCAGCACCATCCAAAGTGGCACGAATCAGGGTTTCAATGTGGTTGGACCAGACCACAGGCGTCACAGGCACATCCACAAAGTTCTGCAAGTTGTCAGAGTGCTTGAAACGCCATACCCGTGCACCCAAGGCGCCACCTTTGATACCCAGGCAATCGTGGGCCGACAGATCCTCCGGCCGCGACGGCACACCTTTGCGTTGCAAGTACGCGGGCGACGCCACGAACACCGCCTCAGTCGCCACAATTTTGCGGGCCACCACATCGCCGTCATAGGCCTCGTCGGCGGTGAACAGGGTGACATCGTGGCCGTCGATGGGGGGCTCCACAAAAGACTCCACATTCACATGCAACACGATCTTGGGGTACTGCGCCCGGAACCCCGCCACCAACGGTGCCAGCACATAGGTCGCCAGCACCGGAGTGGCCAGCACATGCAGCTCACCTGCCAGCTCCTGCGTGTGCAGGTTTGCCAAAGCGTCGGCCTCGTCAATGTCTTGCAGGATCGCCCGCACCCGTGCCAGGTAGGATTCACCCGCCTCGCTCAGCGACAGGCGGCGCGTGGAACGGTGCAAAAGCCGGGTCCCCAGGTGCTCCTCCAGGTCGGCCACGAGACGCGTCACCACCGCGGGCGACATGTCCAAGGCACGGGCCGCAGCCGCAAAGCCTCCTTCGTCGATCACCCGTTGAAACACACGCATTGAGAGAAGTCGGTCCATGGGGGCACTTTACGGTGATATCAAGCCTGCATTATTGCCAAAACAGAAACATACATGTGCTACGAGCACCGTTTATCTTCTTAATCAGAAATTTTACAGTTCATCCCATCGACGAGACGCATGAATTAAACGCCCCATCGATGCTGTTCAGACGGTGTGATGCCCGCCAGAGCGGATTCTTCTAAACATTGAAAGGAACTTCATCATGAACAAGACTTCTATCGCTGCAATCGCTTTTGCTTTGACTTCTGTTTTCGCCGGCCACGCCATGGCTGCCGACCAAGCCACCGACGCCAAGACCGGCCAACAAGTGGCCGCTAGCACAGCCCCCAAGGCTGCCGCCAAGCCTGCTGCGGAAACCCAAGGCAAGTCTGCTGCAGACGCTTTCGCTGAGTTGGACAAAGTCAAGAAGTGGTAAGCACAGCCACTGCAGCCCTGCAGTGACCTGAGTACCCCGCAAGGCCCGGCATGTCCGGGCTTTTTTGCGTGTGGCGGTTTTGCGCGCTTAGGGTGCGGCCAAGGGCCAAGACAGGGTGACCACACAGCCCGCAGGCTGGGCGGGCGACAACTGCAAGACGGCCCCCATGCGCTGCGCGGCCTTGGCGGCCAAAGCCAAGCCCACCCCCAGGCCCGGGAATGCGTTGGCCGCATGCAGGCGACCAAACACGCGCAGGGCTTGCTCTGGGTGTGCCGACACAAAACCGGCCCCGTTGTCCTGCACCTCCAGCACCCAGTTCCCAGCGGACTGCCATGCACGCACCACCACACGGGCCTCTGCCTCGGGCACACGGGAGGTAAATTTCCAGGCGTTATCGAGCACGGCACGCAGCACCACACGCAGCAAGGCCGCATCCACCACCACCACGGCATCCGGCACGTCGACGTCCAGTGCCAACTGGCGTGGCGCGTGTTGGTGCGCAACCTCCATGGCCACTTCTTGCACCAGTGCGCGCAGGTCCACAGGAACAGGCGCCAGAACCAAACTTCCCACACGTGACAGCTCGCGCAAACCATCCAACATGGCGCCCAGGTGTTTGGCAGAGCCGGAAATCGTGGTCAAAAACCCTTGCACCTCGGCGGACAGCTGTGGCCCCGCATCCTCTTCGACCAACTGGGCAAAGGACACAATATGGCGCAGCGGCGCACGCAAATCGTGCGACACCGCGGAGGTAAATTCCTGCATCTCGCGCCGCACTGCGGCGAGTTCCGCTTCGAGTTCGGCGATGCGTGTGTGCGGGTCGGACATGGAGCCAGCGATCAGGCTTTGGGTGTCTTGGCAGGCCGCGCCCAGTTGGCAATGCTGACTTGCTTGCCACGTGCCACGCTCAGCGCACCGGGCTCGGTGTTCTTGGTGATGGTGGAGCCGCCGCCCACGGTGCCACCGGCACCGATGGTGACGGGCGCCACCAGCACGCAGTTGCTGCCCACATGCACATCGGCCTCAATCACCGTGCGGTGCTTGTTGGCGCCGTCGTAGTTAGCGGTGATGCTGCCCGCGCCGTAATTGACACGCTCGCCCACGGTGGCGTCGCCCAGGTAGGCCAGGTGGTTGGCCTTGGCGCCCTTGGCCAGCGTGGAGTTTTTCACTTCCACAAAGTTGCCAATGTGCACCTCCGCACCCAGCTTGGCACCGGGGCGCAGACGGGCAAACGGGCCAATCAGCGCGCCCGCGCCGACGGTCACACCGAGCTTTTCGCCATCGATATGGGTGAACGGATGAATGACGGCACCCGCCTCAATCACGGCGTTCGCAATCACGCAGTGCGCGCCGATGGACACGCCTTCGCCCAGATTGACCATGCCTTCAAACACGCAATTCACATCGATGCTCACATCGTGCGCGCATAGCAGGTCGCCACGCACATCAATACGTGCCGGGTCGGCCAGGCGCACGCCCTCTTCCATCAGGCGGTGGGCCTGGCGCAGCTGGTAGGCACGCTCCAGCTCGGCCAGTTGCACGGGGCTGTTGACGCCGGCCACCTGCACCGCGTCGTCGATCTTGTGGGCCACCACACCCACGCCGTCCGCCACCGCAAACTTCACGATGTCGGTGAGGTAATACTCCTTCTGCGCATTCTGGTTATCCAGCCGCGCCAGCCAGCGCTTGAGCGCTGCCGCGGGCACGGCCATGATGCCGCTGTAAATCTCGGTGATCTGGCGCTGGGCGTCCGACGCGTCCTTGTGCTCCACGATGGCCTGCACCGCATCGCCCGCGCGCACGATACGGCCGTAGCCTGTGGGGTCACGCTGCTCCAGCGTCAGCAGCGCCAGCTTGTCGCCCGCGCAGGCGGCAATCAGGTGAAACAGGGTGTCGGCCTGGGTCAGCGGCACGTCGCCCGACAGCACCACCACCACGCCGTCGTCGGCCAGCACCGGCACCGCCTGTTGCACGGCATGGCCAGTGCCCAGCTGCGGCTCCTGGCGCACAAAATTCAGGTCAAATTCGGCCCTAGCCCCCGTGGATCCTGCGCAAGCTGCTTCTACTTCGATAGCACCATGGCCGGTAATGACGACCACCTTGCGGGCTAGCAACTGTGCCGCGGTATCCAGCACATGCCCCAGCAAGGGGCGCCCGGCCAGGGCATGCAAGACCTTGGGGGTTTTGCTCTTCATGCGCGTGCCTTTGCCCGCCGCCATAATGACCACGTCCACTACCGGCCGCTGGCCTGAAGCCCCTTGAACCTGAAAACTAGACGTCACGTGCATGTCCTCGCGCAAATTTCTGATGAATGGGTGGGCCTGCAACGCTGGTGGGCCAGCGCGGGCCGTTGGTGCGCCATTATCGGGCTGCTCATGGGCCTGCTGAGCCTGAGCGGCTGCAACGCAGTACGCCTGGGCTACAACAATGCCCCCGACCTGGCCTATTGGTGGCTGGACGGCTACTTTGACTTCGATGGCGCCCAGTCCACCCGCCTGCGCAACGACCTGCATGCCCTGCAAGAATGGCACCGCAAGGAAGAGCTGCCCCCGCTGGCCACCACCCTCAAAAACCTGCAGGCCGCTGCGCCCCAGGACGTCACAGCCGCCCAGGTGTGCCAGCTCAGCCAGTATGTAGAAGAGCGCATCCAGGCCACACTGGACCGCGCTGCGCCCACCGCCGTAGCCTTGGGCCCCACGCTCAGTGCCGCCCAGCTGGAGCACCTGGCCCGCGCGCTGGACAAACGTAACCGCGAGTGGCGCGAAGAATGGATGGACGGCAGCCCCGAGGATCGCGCGGAGCGCCGCCTGAAAAAGCTGGTGGAGCGCGCCGAGGGCTTCTACGGCCGCATCACCGAGGTGCAACGCAAGCAGCTGCAAGCCCAGCTGGAAGCCTCGGCGTTTGACGCCAGCGTGCAGTACCGCGAGGTGCTGCGCCGCCAGCAGGACACACTGCAGACATTGCGGGCCCTGCGTACCGGCAACCCCACCGAGATCCACACCCAGGCCGAAGTACGCGCCTTGGTGGCCCGCAGCCTGCAGTCGCCCGACCCCGCGTTTCGCCAGTACACCGAGCGTGTGCGCACCCAAGCCTGCGAGGCGATTGCGGCGTTTCACAACCGCACCTCGGCCAGCCAGCGCCAGCGCCTGCAAGACACGCTGAAAGGCTACGAAGGCGACGCCATCGCCCTCATGCGCCCCTGAGACCCGCCATGTCCATCGACCAAAGTTTTGCCGACTACAGCTGCGAACTGCTGCAAAGCGCAGGCCCCTGTGTGGCCCGGCGCATGTTCGGCGGCTGGGGCATCAGTGTGGACGGCATGACGATTGCCATTTTGGCCAACCTGGGCGATGGCGACACGCTGTGGCTCAAGGCCAGCGACGAGAGCCGCCACCGTTTTGAAGCCGAAGGCTGCGCCCGCTTCACCTACCCGGTGCAAGGCCAACCCAAAAGCATGAATTACTACAGCGCCCCGGCCGAGGCCATGGAATCACCCGCCCTGATGCTGCCTTGGGCCCGGCTGGCACTGGAAGCGGCGCTGCATGCGCGCAAGCCCGTAAGGCCCAAGGCTCCTGCGAAGAAGAAAATCACAACACCTAAACAGGCCAAACCACCCCATGGTCATTGAGGATGGCGTCTAGCGGCACGTCGTGCGGCTCGGGCTCCAGATCGTCCACAAACCCGGTGCCAAAACCCAGCCCGACGGTGAAGGGCTTGGGACTCAGGCTACCCAGCATGCGGTCGTAAAAGCCGCCGCCGTAGCCCAGGCGGTAGCCGCCCGGGCCGTAGCCCACGCAGGGCACAAACAGCAGCGTCGGCACGATCAGTTCGGTGTCCTTGGGCTTGGGGATGCCATAGGCGTCCTCCTCCATCGGGCAGCCCGGGTACCAGGCGTGGAAGGTCAAGGTCTTGTGGACCTTGTCGACCACCGGCAGGCCGATGCGCCGC
>JACCDT010306005.1_pt1 | contig 12932 bp, 13 predicted proteins | sample 7446291 | NCBI WGS metagenome assembly JACCDT01 (sample SAMN15323446, study PRJNA562643) | freshwater metagenome | isolation source: river surface water | place: USA:Blue River Watershed | collected 2017-08-17
ATAAAGACTGGTATGCCCACCAGAAGCAGTCATACATAAAAATGGAAAGGGAATATCGTTTTCTATGCACGCAGAAAATGCATGCCCTTCAATATGATCAACCGCAATAATTTTTTTATTCATTGATCCTGCAAGAGCCTTTGCAAAACTTGTTCCAATCAGTAATGAACCGGGAAGGCCTGGTTTGCTCGTGACAGCAATGCAATCAATATCAGCAAGTGTGCATTGTGCCGCATCAAGAGCATCTTGAACAATGCCATTAATTTTAACAATATGAATACGAGAAGCTATTTCTGGTACAACGCCACCAAATTTTTTATGTTGTTCTGTTTGAGAATACATTTTGTGAGAGACTACTTTTTTGTGCGTTTGATAAACAGAAGCGGCAACTTCGTCGCAGGATGTTTCGATTCCGAGGATAGTATAGTGTTTCATGAGAGTAATCTTTGGCTGCTAGAGCTTTTTAATAGGTGATTATGTGTTACAAAATAAGCTTCTTTTGTGTGAAAAGAGCGTACATTAAGGTTTTGTAGCAATGATTGTGCGTATGCATCAGATGAAGAAAAATTTTTTTTAAAAGTGATTGTTGGCAAATAGGTAATGAACCCGTCTCGTTTCCAAGGATTGCTTGTGATCATATCAACCATTTCTGGATCGACTGCTATAATTAGCGTTTCTTTTGAAATTTTATAGGGGCCAGTGCCTTTTATTGTTATTATATTCCAAAGTTCTTCAAAGACTTCGCCTTTTTTTAACGCAATTTGTTTTTGTTTTCTTGTTAATTTTAAAAGAGTGTAAGGCTTGTTTTTAGGGACAGCAAGATGAGCAATCGTATTTGTTTGCGGGATGTCGAGTAGCGTAATAATAATATCTAAAGAGCTTAATTTTGCTGTGTCAGTGATAAGATAGTTATTATGTTCAACAGGAATAGCTGAGCCTTTGTAATAAACAGGGATGGAAATATGTTGAGAAGTGCGTAATCCAGTACATATAAATGATCCAGTATACGAAAATAATGGTTCTGTCGTTGCTTGTAATGATTGATTGATAATTCCGGCAAAAAAAATAATGACATATAAAAATGCGTTTCTTTTTTTCATAAAGAATCCTTCTGATAATATTCTTATAATTAAAAATTTTTGGCTTAAAAAAATAATCGAATTTTAAAATATGCTACAATTCTCGTCATCCTCAGGGAGCAATGCGACCGCAAGGATCCAGTTCTTATTTTGCAAAACACCATTTTTAATATTTAATAATTTCCTGGATCCTTGCGTCACTTCGTTCCTGAGGATGACGAGAGTGAGAAAATTTTTTTACAATTACCTGTTTTTTAATTTTTAAATTAAAGATTTTTCGCTATAGATCTATCTTTTTAGATCTTGTTTACGTAAAAAGCTCCTGTTACACTATACTTAATGAGTAATAATTTTTCAAAGTCCTTAGCTAAAGAGGAAATAGGTAATGCGTAAGTTTTTGTTTCATCATGGAAAAAAATTATTACTGTACGAAAAATCTCCTCGTAAATTAGCGTTAGCAACGAGTGTAGCATTATATGTCGCATTAAATCCATTTTTAGGTTTGCATACGATTATGCTTGTGCTTGCAGGTTGGCTTTTTAAACTTAATATTCCTGTTTTAATCATGGTGAGCTATACGGTTAATAATCCGTGGACCATGGTTCCGTTGATGGCGGGCGGTTATTGGGTTGGTTATAAGATTGTTCACGTTTGGTTAGGTTTTTCTGTTGCGGCTTTGAATCCGCCCATGATGGATTGGGTAAATCAATATATTCAAAAATTTGTAGGAATAGCCGATGTTTCTTTGTGGGCATTTTTGATCGGAGGGAATATAGTAGGAATTACCGTAGCCCTGATTATGTTTCCCTTTTTACATCTTTTTTTTAGATCATTATTAGCTGAAGAAGCAGAGTATACTAAAGAAAAAAAAGGATAATTATTATGAGTATTAAAATTGTGACACAAAATAAAAAAGCTTTTTTTGATTACGAAGTATTGGATTCTTTAGAAGCTGGTATTGTGTTAACGGGTGATGAAGTTAAATCACTCAGAGCCGGTAATGGTAATCTTACTGGTTCGTTTGCGCATGTTCATAACAATGAATTATATCTTTTAAATTGTCATATTTCTCCGTACGAAAAAGCATTCAAAAAAGATGAAGAAGAGAGCAAAAAGACGCGCAAATTATTAATTAAACGTAAAGAACTTGAGCGTTTGGTTGGTGATGTTTCGCGCAAGGGTATTATTCTTATACCTTTAAAATTATATTTTAATGAACGCAATAAAATTAAAGTTCATATTGGATTATGCAAACATCGCAAGGCTGTTGGCAAAAAGAATCTTTTAAAAGAACGAGATATCAAAAGAGAAACAGACAGAGAATTAAAAAACCGATAATCTATTGTTGCATATTTTTCTAAGTATTCATTTCTTTTTATTGCCGCTATATTCCCTTCTTTGTTCCATTGTTAGCGCTTCATATCGAATTCTTTTGCGTGCGTTCATTGCAGCTACTCTTTGAGGAGAAAGCCTCTTAGCCCATTCTCTATTGTATATAATACGGGAATAACGTGCAGGATCAGTTCTGCGTATTTCTTCTAATTCGCTATCCGGTATTCTTCGATCAGATCTGTTGTTTCTGCCCGACATACTTTCAGTAGATGTGTTTTGGCTGTGTTTTAAACCAACAGCTGCAGCAGCGGCTCTAAGAGCCGGATCTGTAGAAGGGTCTGGAATATGCTGAACGGTAGGTACAGGAAGTGCATGTATTACTCTATCTTGACGCACTGGATTTGGCATTGGCACTATTGGTAATGATGGTTGCATCCTTGGATCTAGCATTGGTGCTATTGGCAATGGTTGTGGTGTCATCGGTTGTTGGAATGGGACCAAATGTACTGGTGTCAAGTGTAATATTGGTACTGGCTGCAAAATTTGTTGTGGATAAACTGTAATTAGATGTGTTGGATAAGATAAACCGTTCATGTTTACTAAAATCACCATCGCATCACAATTTGTAAAAATAGTAAAAAAGAAAAATGAGAAAAATATTTTTTTTAATGTAGTCATTTTTTTACACTTTTATATTTTATGGTTTGTCATGTTATGAACAGTAAGATATCGTTGCCTAGTAAAATAAGATGGACATTTATCGCACGCAAAGGGCCTATCGGGTCCTTCTTGATGTATTTCTTGGTGTTCTTCAAATCTATTTGTTCTTAATTTTGTACCACAAAGGATACACGAAAATTTTGATGATCCTTGTACTTTGACTGCTATAACTGGAACAGCGGCAGCAGCAGCAAGAGGTGCAGACTGTGCATGTACTGGCATCGGTGTATTTGGAATGTCTGTGGTTGGATCGATTGCTGGAAAAGGTATTGCTAATTTTCGAAGAAATGAAATGTTGCGTTGAGGTTTGCGAGGTCTTTTGCCAGCATGACTTGCACCACAAGGTCTTTCCATCGATGGATGATATTCAGGATCATTTTGTTTTGATTTTTTTCTACGAACAGTACGCTTAGTTATTTGTTTTTTTTGCTGAACGACACATGTACGTTTTGGGTTTTGAGTCAAATTTGGTAGAGGATGAGCGGGTTTGTGTTGAACAGCTACAAGTGCTTGAGCAACTCTATGATCGTTCATAAAATCAATTAAGTCATTAGTACCTGCGATCAGACTTTGACGGTCAGCGTGCGCAAGAATCGCAAGAGCTGCATCAGCATTTGCAACAAGTTCATCGAGAGATAATGCTCCATTGCATGGTTGTAAACAAAAAATAAAAATAATCAGCATCAAAAACATATTTAGCTCCTTTTCTAAAAATTTAAAGTCACTTTAGCATAAAAATAATCGTAAATTTGTAAAGATTTCTATAATTTGATCTCTTGACCCTTATTTTTTATGTTGTTACCATTAGTAATAATAAAAAAAATAATCTTTGAAATATTCGGGGGCGTACTGGTTTCGACGTGTTATTAATGATCGAAGGAGCATGCCGAGTTTTGTCTGGGATCTCGTAAAAAATGGTCAAATAAAAACGCAAATAGTGAAGACCTTTACGGTCAACTATATGCTTCAGTTAATTCTGCAAGAGAATCAGTTCTTTTTGGATTGAATTCTGTAGCAGGAGCAGTTGTAAGAGCACTTTCTGGTGTTCTTGCTTTTGCTTAAGCTGTAAGCATTCTTATTTGAAAAACGTGTCTATTAGTTTTTTAAATTCGTAGTATACAAAATAGAACTCATGATCAAGATATAATTGGTTTGTAAGTCATGAGTATACTAACCAGTCGAGTGTATCTGTTTCCCTTTCTTAGTAGGGTACATTTGTAAAAGTATAAGAAATAAGCATGTAGCGCCTACGTTTTGCAATAGTGCGGACATGGGTTCAATTCCCATCGCCTCCACCAGCTTTCGTTCTTGCGAACTTCAGCTGGCAGGCCAAATATGAAAACGAAAGCTGTCCGCCGAAGTGCAAAGCACGCAGGAGGGCTGTAACTTGCAACTTTAAAATGCTTTCGTTCTTACGAACTTCAGCTGTCCGCCAAAGTACTAAAGTACGTAGGAGGACAAATATGAAAACGAAAGCTGTCTATACTCTCTGTTTTTGATAGGGCAAAATATCAGTAATAATACCTTGTTTGTGAGCATAAATTTTTGCTTCTGTTTCTAAAAGAGCCGTTGTTAACCGTTCTCGTTTTGTGGTCAATCCGGATTCTTGTTCTTTGTGATTCAGCCACGGATATTCATTTTTTAAAAGATCTTCTTTGATTAAAGCGCATGTTTCTAAAGAAAGATGTGTCCCTGATAATTTTAAAAAATAGCAGTAGCGTTCAATGAGCGACCAATACAAATCATTCGCATCAAGATCATCGGGAATGACTTTTTGTGTGTGTAAAATATAAAAATGGTAACCAAGTTTTTTAAACGAATACCACGTTTTTTCAGCATCAGTTGCGGACCACATAATTTTGTCGGTTGCTTGTTGCAAGAATCGCAAAAAAGTCATACGCGTTCGTTCTGGATTAATTATGGTTTGTGTGACTTGTTGCGATAATTCTTTTGATATGAATTCAAAAAACCCTAAAGGATCGTGCTGAATCAAAGAAAATTTTTCTTTGAACCCTCGAGAAAGTGTTTTTTTAAAATGTTTCCAGAGGCTTTCATCTTCTTTTGCAAGATCCAAAATGAGTGCTTGTTCAGATTGCTCTAAAAATCGTTCAATCGTATCTGAACCTACAAAAGTACAACTTTTTAATTTTTGTAAAAAAAGACGAAATGCGCCTTCGGTAAAAGCATTTGATTGTTTAGAGGTGTGCGCAAAATCAATAAATTGCGTGATGTGCGTAAAGCTGTAAGGTAAAAATTCTGTAGAATAATCTTTATGATTTAATGTTTGTTGTAAAAATAATGATACGCCTTGTCGATCGAATTCAATTTTATGCATAAAAAGATTAATAGTTTTATGTTCTTGCGAAGTTAAAGTTGGCTGCGGTATAAAAGTTCGCGGTTTATGATCGTATGATGGCAATGTAAAAGGGGTGGTTGTTTTTTGTTTAAATCGGAATCGTTTTTCGTGTCTATTTGATTGTTCTTCTGTTGCGAAAGATTGATTAGTTTCTAGTTTTACACTATGAATAGAAAAGACCCATGCTACACTACTTATATAGAGCAATGTTTTCATTAGTAATCTCCTATAAAATGATAAGAATATTGTTTGATTCGAGTGTATCATGAAAAAAATAAAATAGGTCAACAGGTACAAAGCGGATAATTTGAAAAAGAGGATGTATGGCACTTTTTTTTTATCAGGCATTTTCTAAATCAGGACAAAAAATTTCTGGTACCTTAGATGCTTCTTCTCCAGGCACTGCACGCGAAAAATTACAACAACAAGGACTCTTTCCTATCGAAATTATGCCTGCACATAAAGCAGCAATGCACGAAGGCATCATGGAAAGGCTTTTTAGTGGGACCGTAACACTCAAAGAAAAAATTCTTTTTACAAAACAATTAACTGTTCTTTTAAAATCAGGAATTCAATTGTTGCAAGCACTTGAATTATTGGTTGACCAATTCGAAGGCAAAATGCATCGCATTATTGTTTCCGTAAAAGATGGTCTTAAAGAAGGACAATCGCTTGCAGATGGCCTTAAACAATATCCTAAAATTTTTGAAAATATTTATGTTCAGTTAGTTCGTTCAGGCGAAGCAAGTGGTAAATTAGAAGTTATTCTTGAGCGCTTGAATCAGTATTTAGAGCGTCGTGATGAACTCCAAAAAAAAGTAAGTTCTGCGCTGCAAGGACCATTAATTCAATTGGCTTTAATATTTTTAGTGACGTGCGCATTAATGATTTTTGTAGTGCCAAATCTAGCATCAACGTTCGAAAGTCAGGGCATTAAGCTACCAACACCAACATTAATACTCATGTTTCTTTCTGATGGTCTTTTGAATCATTATTTATCATTAATTATTATTATTTTTAGCGTGGTTATGTGTTTTTCGTATTGGGCTTCAACAGCAAGTGGATCGCTTACTATTGATAAAATAAAATTGCGATTGCCGATTATTTCGACGTTTGCAAAGACTGGCGCTATCGTGCAATTTTGCAGAACATTAGGCATGCTTTTAGAAGGTGGTGTTAATTTGCCCGAAGCTCTTGATATAGTCGTTAGTATTGTTGATAATCAAGTTCTTAAGCAAACTTTAAAAGAAGCGCGCGAAAAAATTATTAAGCAAGGGCAAATGGCACAATATTTAAAACAGACGGGAATATTTCCACCGATGGCAACCTATTTAATTAATACAGGAGAACAGAGCGGAAAACTCGATTCCATGTTGCTATTGGTAGGCGAAACGCAAGAAAAAGAATTGGCAGAATATTCAGATACACTTTCAGCTTTGCTAAGTCCATTTATGACAATTTTTATGGCGGTTGTTGTTGGATTTATTGTGCTTTCTATTATGCTTCCAATGGCAAGTATGAATGAAATGGCTGGTTAATAAAAATGATACTTTTAAAACAATGTAAAGGAGTTATTTCATGAGTCAACATATACATCTTAAATCTGGATACAGTATTATAGAGCTTGTTTTCTATATTTTGATTGTTGGTATTTTAGCTGGTGGCGCGATTGCAGGTCTTTCTTCAGCATTAAAAAAAGGAAGAAAATCTTCTTCAGAAACAAGTTTGCGAGTTATTAGTCAGGCAATTGATGTCTATCAGGGCGATACAGCGCAATATCCAGAAACATTAGAAGATCTTATCAGAAAGCCAGAAGGCGTAAGAAATTGGGATGGCCCTTATATCAAGCCTGGCAAGAATGATGAGGTTCCTCGTGATGGATGGAATCGTGAATTTCATTATGAACGTACTCCTGGAAAAAATCCTCCTTATGAATTCTATTCTTATGGCGCTAATGGTGAAGAAGCTCCAGAAGATGAGTGGTTAAGTGCTAACTAAAGCAACCAGACAAGGCGTTTCTTTATTAGAATTGGTTGTAGTGCTTGCGATTATAGGATTAATCGTAGCAACAACAGTTCCAAATTTTACTAAGCGACGCCCTAGTTATTTGGAAAAAGCTTTTGTAACCGAATTGAATGCATCGATGGCTCAAGCTTGGCAACAGGGGCTTGTGACGCAAAAAATTCAAAAAATTGTTTTTGATGCGCACAATAAAAAAGTATTTTTAGAACAAGAAGTTTCTTCTACTGCTGATTCTGATGAAATGACTTTTCAAAAAGTTGCATTACCTTATGTTTCTACTTCTGTTTCTATTCCGGAAACTTTAGAAATACGGCAATTTTTTGTACAAGGCGTTGATGAATTTGCAGGAGGAGCGAGTCAAAGAACGACTGAAACTGTTTGGTTTTTTGTAATGCCTGGAGGAATGGCGCAAGAAGTTGTGATTAATATGTATGCAAGGCAAGATGGCGTTGTAGGTAGTGATGATAAAGAAATAAGTTTAGTTCTTAACCCTTTTACTGCGCAGTTTAAAACGTATGATGTATTTCAAAGTCCCGCCTAATCATAAAAAAAGGGGGTTTGTTTTTATAGAGGTAGTTATAGCAATACTTTTAGTAGGGTTTGTTTTAACATCTTTATTAGCTTTGCAAGCGCAAGTTTTCAAAAGAGTTATTATTAATGCTTTTCGTGTTGATCGATTCTATCCTTTAAAAAATATGTTGATCACTGATGTTATGCGCAAAGAAGAATCGTTACAAAAACAAGAAGAAACGCTTGGTTTAAAAATGGTCTATGCGCGGCAAGAAATTAAACCAATTTCAACACTCTATCGTTTTAAAGGTTTGTATCAAAAACAAGTTACCGGAACCTGGTTTGAGCAAGAAAGAGAAAAAACGCAACAATGTATTTCATATGGATTTGAAATAAAAAAAGAGAAAAATACATGATGCATAATAAAGGATTTGCTCTTCTAGAGATTATAGTTGCGCTTTTGCTTGGATCTTTAATTTCTGGAATTCTTTTTCAAAGTCTATCGCAAAGCAATCAAATTTTTTCAAAAGTTACGGCTACAAGTTCTATTGAACGCAGAATGGCATTATTTCAGCAGCAAGTAGAAACAGATTTTTCTGGTATTTGTGCTCCTCCTGAACCAACAGTCAAAAAAGAAGATGCGCAAAAAGATGGCCAAAAAGAAGAAAAAAAAGAAACAGTAGATAAAAAAGATGAACAAAAAGAAGATGAAAAAGTATTAAAAGCTTTTACGCTTGAGTCAGACGGTAAAGGTGGTATCGAAATACTTTCGTTTGTTACTGCAAATCCTTTGCCAACGTATAGGCAAGGTTTTCCGCGTGTTGTGCGTGTTGCGTATCGTGTCATTCCAGATACAGAAAACGAAGGCAAGTTTTTATTGGTTCGTCAGCAATCAGAAGAATTGTCATTAGAAAGTTTTCAGCAAGCAAGTAAGGGCGCAACAAAAAAAGAGGGGCAAAAACCTATCAGAAGTTTCGAGATGATAAGAAATATTCATGCAATAACATGCACGCCTTTTGTTGAATTAATAAAATTACCAGAAGCTAAAAATAAGAAAAAAGAAGATCAGGATAAAGAAGAAGAAAAGCAAAAAGCAGAAGCGAAAAAAGAAGGTTCAGAAGAAAAAAAAGTGCGTACTTTTATGACAACTCAAGAATGGTTTGCACTTTCTCAGGATGAACGAAAAAAATATAAAACACCTTTGTACCCTCTTTTTTTAAAGATAGAAATAACGCCCGCAGATGATCTTAAAAAAACGCGAACATTTGAATTTTGGTTTGCTGCAGCAGGTGGATTTGGATTATTTGAACGTGAAGGCGCATCGGAATTACCTTCGAAAGATGAATTGCAACAGCGCGCGACTGCAGACAAAGAGACAAGACGTATTCATTTGCATGATGGCATTTATCAGCCATAGAAAGGTTTTTATTTATGCAGACAAAAAAACCAGGATATATTCTTGTTTTAACATTGATGATTCTTTCTATTAGCACGATTGTAGTAACGCAAATTTTTTATCAAGGGCGCCTTTTTAATGCATTTGTTCCACTCATTATAGAAAAAGAAAAAGCGCGACAAATTGCATTAGCAGGGATTCCTATAGCGATTGCGCAATTATCTTTGCAAGATGCTTATTTTACGAAAGAACAAGATAAAGAACAAAAAGAGAGTGCGCGCGCAGATCAAAAAGAAACTGATCAAAAAAAGCCACCAAAGCCAACAGCAAAAGATATAACAGCGCATGCAAAAGGAATGTTAAAAACATTACTTACAATTCAAGGCCGTTGGCAAAAATTTGCTTTGACGTACGAAGCTGACGGAATCGATGCTCAGCTTGCGTTATGCATCACTTGCGAAGATGGCAAATTGAATCTTAATAATCTGTATGATTTTAAAAAACATGCATTTGCCAAAGCCCCGCATATGTCGATTCCAGACATCTTTAAAACATTTGCAGAAGCATCAAAAAAATTTACAAAAAATAAAAATATGTTCGAAACTATCGAAGAGACATTAAAAAAACGGGACGATCCTTTGTTTGATGTTACGCAAGTGTTAGATCCAATTGTGTTAGATATGTTTAGAGATTATATTTTTTATGTGCCTGCCGATAATCCTTTTGCTACGCAAGATCAAGAAGCAAAAAAAACAGAACAGATGATGCCTCGAGTTTTTCTTGCAGATATTTTTACGGTAGATACATCTCCTGCAGATATAAAAATTAATCCTTGGGTTTTGTCACCATCATTAAAAAAAATACTTGGATTTGCTTCAAAAGAAATAGCAAATGAAGATTCTTTTAAAAAAGAAATGGAAGAATTCGTAGAGAAAGTTAAGATCGATGATATATCGTGGAAAAAGGATTGGGATACGTATTTAAAGCCATTATACGGTGTCGATTTTCAGTCATTACCAAAAGACATAGCACCTTTTTTAAGCATAAAATTTGAGCCGCGTCTTTTTTCTGTGCTATGTTATTCCAAAGTTGGACGAGTATTACAAAAACTGCTTGTTATTCTTGAGCGTAATGCAACAGAAACAGGAGAGTCCATTTTGGTAAGAAAATTTTATTGGCTATGAAGGGCAAGCATGAGAATAAATCCAGAAACAGGCGTAGGGATATTTGTTCTAGGCGCCTTGTGTATTTTTTTTTATATGACATTTCAGATTGGTGTATTTCGTTTAGACACTTCTAATTATCGAAAACAAGTTGTTTATTTTAATGATGTGTCAGGATTAACGCGCAAAGCAGATGTAAAAATAGCAGGCGTAAAAGTAGGATGGGTTGAGGCAATTGATCTTGTGCAAGGGCAGGATGCGTATCAAGCAGTTGCAGATATTATGGTTAATAAAAATTATCAATTGCGTTCAGATGCTTATGCAGTCGTAAGACAAGATGGATTGCTTGGCGTTAAATATTTAGAAATTATTCCGGGCGACCCTTTGCTTCCGATGCTTCAGCAGGGGCAAAAACTTGGAACGCCAGGTAAGTCGCCAGTTTCTGTCGATGAATTATTGCAACAGTTTTCTACGATCGCGCATAACGTAACTGACATTACAGAAACGATTAAAGATTCGATTGGTGGCGCAGATTCAAAAGCAGAGCTTCGTAGAATGTTCGAAAATTTAGGCAATGCGGCAGAACGCATATCTTCGTTTTCGCAAGGTATCGATCGTATTGTGTCTGGCAATGAACAAAATATTAATGAAATGGTGGAAGATCTTCGTGTACTTGCTCACGAAATGCGCAAAGGCGTTCCTGGATTGCAGGATGACATTCATCGCGTAGCTGCAAAATTAGAAGATCATGTTTTACCATCGTTCCAAGCAAGTGTAGAAAAAATAGCAAAAGCATTCGATACGGATTTTGGAAAAATGGCAAATACCTTAGATGCGACAGCTGATGCGATTCAGCAAGCTGCATATGAAACACGTGATGGATTCAAGAGCATCGGACAAGTAGCCAATAAGATTGATCAAGGTAAAGGTCTTTTAGGTAAATTAGTTAACGAAGATCAAACTTATAACGATTTAAAAGAAGCTATCTTAGGTTTAAAAAATTATTTTGCTAAAGTTGATGGATTAGGCATAGTCTTTGATGCGCACGGTGAAGCGATGTATCGACCAGCAGAGCATTTTGAAAAGAAAGATACAAAAGGATATCTCGATATTCGTGTGCATCCAACAGAAGATAGATTCTATCTTGTTGAGCTATCAGGATCGATGAAAGGTACTGTTAAACGTAGAGAATATTTACGTGAATGGTTCGATCCGCACAATGTTCCCTATGATCAAGAACGAATGGACATAAATGATAACTTTAAATTGTATTATGCGCCTAAAGTGTATGAAACAGTCATAGAGCGCGATACATTCAAATATGGTTTACAGGTTGGTAAAATATTTGGTGATGTTGCATTCCGTGCAGGGTTAATCGAAAACACGTTTGGAATGGGCGTTGATTATGATATTCCATTTGGCACCGATCGCCTGCGTTGGGTTACGACCGTAGAAGCCTATGACTGGCGTGGTCGTGATCGTATTAATGATGCAAGACCACACTTTAAATGGCTTAATAAAGTCTTTATCATGCGCAACATTTACTTTGCCTTCGGCGCTGATGACTTTATCAGTAGAGAAAACGCGAACGCATTCTTTGGTGCTGGTCTTAGATTTGGCGATGATGATATTAAATACTTTATTTCTCGTCTTGGTAACTTTGGTGCAGGATCTAACGGTGGACTTTAAGCTATTTTTAACGTTCGCGTTTTTTGTTCTTGAGCCCATTCAAAAAAGAGCGTTTTAATATAAGTAAGCTTATCGATACGGCGCAATACGGTCGTATATAATAGATTGTCTGGCCTCAAAATTTTATCGATAAAAAGGCGTTTTTCCCACTGAGTTAGTAACACAAATTTTTGCAATATCTGTAATTCATGAGCAATCGCTTCCAAAAAATGAATCATAGGATAAACGTGATCTGCAGGATTGTTTGGATTGACATAGAATTGTTCTATAGCAAAAATAAGTTCTCTAGATAAAGCTTCATGCGATTCGGAAAGTAATTGTTCAAAGGGAATTTCGTGTTTCCAATTACACCACGATGTATTCTTTTTTAAAATTGATTTTGTTTGATAATAGGTCCAGCAGCGCAATGCATATGCAGTTGCTACAGCAATTGCGATTGAGCCAAGAATAATCTGTGGCCTGATCCATGAAGAGTTTATTTTTGTGTTGTCTGTACCAGGTTGTACTGTTGTTGTTTGTGTCTGACTTGGATTATTTTTGTTTGCAGCTATACTATCGGCATTTGCTTTGTTGTCGGCTTTGTTGTCGGCTTTGTTGTCGGCTTTGTTGTCGGCTTTGTTGTCGGCTTTGTTGTCGGCTTTGTTGTCGGCGCTTAATGCAACTTG
>JACCDT011740573.1_pt1 | contig 12932 bp, 13 predicted proteins | sample 7446291 | NCBI WGS metagenome assembly JACCDT01 (sample SAMN15323446, study PRJNA562643) | freshwater metagenome | isolation source: river surface water | place: USA:Blue River Watershed | collected 2017-08-17
AGAGGCACAGCACATGGTCCGCGCTGCGGTGGATCTTCTCCACCCGCTCCGGCCGCCAAGCCCAGATCGAGGGGCAAACGAAATGCACCGTCTTGACGCCCTGCCCCTTGAGGCGGGCTTCCAAGTCCAGATTGAAATCGGGGGCGTCCACGCCGATGAAGACGTCGGGCCGTTGCTGCAACAGACGATCGCCCAGCTGTTGGCGTATGCCCACGATCTCTCGGTAGCGTTTGAGCAATTCCCAACTGAAGCCATGCACTGCCAGCTTATGGTGCGGCCACCAGGCGGCAAAGCCCTGCTTGGCCATCTGCGGGCCGCCGATGCCATGGGTGGTCAGCGCAGGCCAACGTTGACGTACGCCCTGTAGCAAGAGGCCAGCCAGCAGATCGCCAGAGGCCTCGCCGGCCACCATGGCCAGCGTGGGGGCCGACGACGCGGCTGCCATGCCTAGCGCACGATGCCGCGTTGGGCCGAAACGCCGTCCAGAAAGCCATTCATCATGGCCACGTCGGGGGCGGTCGCGGGATTCGCGGCTTCCAGCTCTGCAATGCGCAATCGCGCCTGTTCCAGCGTCAGGTCGTCACGGTACAGGGCCTTGTGCATGGCCTTGACGCCGCTGATGCGTTCGGCCGAGAAACCACGGCGGCGCAGCCCTTCGAAGTTCATGGAACGAGCACCCGCAGGCTGGCCCTGACACATTACGAAAGGCGGCACATCGGCAAACAGCAGGGAGCACATCGCCGTCATGGCATGGGCGCCCACGCGCACAAATTGGTGCACCACGGTAAAGCCGCCCAGGATCACCCAGTCATCGATGTGCACATGGCCGGCCAGCTGCGAGTTGTTGGCGAAGATGGTGTTGTTGCCCACCAGGCAGTCATGTGCCAGGTGCACATAGGCCATGACCCAGTTGTCATTGCCCAGCACTGTCTTGCCAATATCGCCAGGCGAGCCGATGTTGAAGGTACAGAATTCGCGAATGGTATTGCGGTCACCGATGATGAGCTCGCAAGGCTCGCCCGCGTACTTCTTGTCTTGTGGGATCGCGCCCAGCGAATTGAACTGGAAGATGCGGTTATCGCGGCCAATCGTGGTGTGGCCTTCGATGACGCAGTGCGCCCCTACCGTGGTACCAGCGCCAATACGAACATGGGGACCGATGATGCTGTAGGGCCCAACAGTCACCGAGCTGTCGAGCTCGGCCTGAGGGTCTACGATGGCAGTGGCGTGGATGTTGCTCACGCGCCGGCTCCTCAGGCAATGCTGCGCATGGCGCAGGTGAGCTCTGCCTCGCAAGCCAGTTCGTCACCTACGGTGGCACTGGCTTTGAACTTGAAGATGCCAGCCTTCATACGCAGCATCTCCACATTCAACATCAACTGGTCACCCGGCTCAACGGGGCGCTTGAAACGCGCACCGTCAATGCCTGCAAAGTAATACACCATCTGGTCATTGGGTGCGGTGTCCAGTGCATCAAATGCCAGCAGGGCTGCGGCCTGCGCAAGCGCTTCCAGCATCAATACACCCGGCATGACGGGGCGATGCGGAAAATGTCCTTCAAAAAAAGGCTCGTTGATGGTGACATTCTTCAGTGCCTTGATCGTCTTGCCCTTGTCCAGCGCAACCACACGGTCCACCAACAGAAAGGGATAGCGGTGGGGCAATTGCTTGAGGATTTTGTGGATGTCCATCATGATTTTTGTAACTCTTTTTCCAAGGTTTTGATACGGTCGCGCAGGCTGTGCAACTGCTTGAGCGTTGCTGCATTGCGCTCCCACGAGGCGTTCTCGTCAATCGGGAACATGCCGGTGTATTGACCGGGCTTCAAAATCGATTTGCTGACTACCGTGGCCGCAGAAATATGCACTCCCGCCCCCACCTTCAAATGCCCCAGCACGATGGCACCACCACCGATGGTGCAGTTGGGGCCAATGGTGGCCGACCCCGCCACGCCAACGCAACCAGCCATGGCAGTGTTGCGGCCTATGCGTACGTTGTGTCCGATCTGGATCAGGTTATCGAGCTTGACACCATCTTCAATGACCGTGTCCTGCAAAGCGCCACGGTCTATGCAGGTATTGGCACCGATCTCCACGTCGTTGCCAATCTGTACGGCACCCAGCTGCTCTATTTTTTCCCAGCGCTCGCCATCAGGGGCAAAGCCAAAACCATCGGCACCAACCACGACCCCAGAATGCAACAGGCAGCGTTCGCCGACCACACAGTCCTCACCCACTGTGACGCGGGACTTGAGAACCGTACCGGCACCAATACGGGCACCTGCCTCGACCACGCATAGCGGGCCTATCCGTGCCGTCGCATCTACAGTAGCAGTTGCGTCTATCACGGCGCTGGGATGCACTAGGGGTTGTGGTGCCACGTCCCGTTGCTGGCTGCGATGCAGCTTCCAAAGCTGCGTTACCTTGGCAAAGTAGAGATAGGGCTGTGGGGTGACGATGCACGCCCCACGTGCCAGCGCCACCTCTTGCATAGCGGGTGACACAATGACACAAGCGGCCCCGGAGGCCGCCAGTTGCTGCTGGTACTTGGGGTTGCTAAGAAAGCTCAACTCTTGGGGCCCGGCCGTTTCCAACGGTGCCAGCCCCTGGATTGGGATTGCCGGATCTCCGTGCAGCTGACCACCCAATACTCGCACTATGGAGGCAAGATCCATACACTCCCCCCGCGCGCGGCGATCCAAGACTTACTTGGTGCCGTTATTGAGAATCTTGAGAACCTTCTCGGTAATGTCATGGCGTGCGTTGCTGTACACCACCTCTTGAATCACCAGGTCGTACTTCTCGGCTTCGGCTACTTGCTTAACCGCCTTGTTGGCCTTGTCCAAAACCTGCTGCAACTCTTCGTTGCGGCGACCATTCAAGTCCTCTTGGAACTCACGTTGCTTGCGCTGAAAATCACGATTTTGTTCGGCAAACTCTTTCTGACGTGTGACGCGCTGGGTTTCGGTCAGCGTGGGGGCATCACGCTCGAAGCGGTCGCTCATGGTTTTAAGCGACTGCTGTTGATCTGCCAACTCTTTTTGACGCTTGGAAAATTCTTGCTCCAACTTGGCTTGGGCGGCCTTTGCCGGCCCCGACTCACTGGTGATGCGCTGGGTGTTGATGTACCCGATCTTGGAGTCCTGGGCATGGGCACCCACGGCGGCAAATGCCAGAACCAGTGCTGCAGCCCACATTGCTTTGACGTGTTTCATTAGAAAGTTGTTCCGATCTGGAATTGAAGACCCTGGATTTTATCGCCTTCAAATTTGGTAATGGGACGGGCAAATGCCAAACGCAAAGGACCCACCGGGGAAATCCAGCTGATACCGACGCCAAACGAAGACCGCATGTCGCCCAGCTGGATGGATTCGTCAGCCCCGTAAATGCCACCGGCATCCACAAAACCGTACACACGCAAGGTACGGTCATTGCCTCCACCCGGCAGCGGCGCCAGCAGTTCTCCATTGAAAGTGATGCGCTTGGTGCCGCCGGTGGCGGTCAAGGACCCCGCACGCTGAGCTGCAGTGGTCAGACTGCCCTGCTCAAAACCCCGCACGGAGCCCAAGCCGCCCGCGTAATAGTTCTTGAACACCGGATAGGTGGTGCTGCCAGTCGCAGCGCCCAATGCGATCTCTGAGTTAAAGGCTGCAGTGACCTTGCGGGAAATGGGGAAGAACTGCTGATACTGGGCCGTACCACGTGCGTACCGCAAATCGCCGCCAACACTCCATTCCGCGCTGGTACGCAGCACCTTGCCTGTGCTGGGCACCAAGGCACTGTCACGCGTGTCACGTGACCAACCAAGCGTCAACGGCAATGCTGTGCTGCTGTAGCCAAATTCGTTCGCGTAATCTTGGTAGACAGTTGGCAACAACGTACCAGGAATGATGCGGGTGCGGTCTGCACCAACGCCTAGGTATACGGTGTCCGAATCGGTAAATGGAATCCCAAAGCGCACGGCCGCGCCTGTGGTTTCGATCGCATAGGTGTCGACATCGTCATAAGGACGAGACGTACGTTGGTACACGTCAATCGAGCGCGACACGCCATCTTCTGTGAAGTAGGGGTTGGTGGTACTGAAGACCACCGTACGATTGGTCTTGCTTGTATTGACCTCGACCCCCAGAGAGTTGCCCGAACCAAACGCGTTTTCCTGCTTAAAGCCGAAAGACAAACCCAAGCCGTCCGCGCTCGAAATACCGGCCCCCAAACTGATGCTGCCGGTGGGCTTCTCTGTCACGTTAACGGTCAGGTCCACCTGGTCCGGCGCTCCAGACACCTCCTGGGTTTCGATACCGACTTCTGTAAAGTACCCCAAGCGGTCAACACGATTGCGGGACTGGCGGATTTTCTCACCGTCGTACCATGCCGCCTCCAGTTGCCGAAATTCACGGCGAATCACTTCATCGCGCGTACGGTCGTTGCCAGCCACATTGATACGCCGCACGTACACCCTGCGAGAGGGCTCTGCAACCAGCGTAATCGCAACGCGGTTGGTCGTGCGATCAATGTCAGTCCGCGCTTCGGTGCGCGCGAAAGCGTAACCAAAATTGGCGAAGTAATCGTTGAAGGCCTTGGTCGTTTGTGTTACCTCGGTCGCGTTGTAGGCCTCCCCGGCCTTGATCGCGATCAGGGACTGAAACTCTTCGTCTTTGGCCAAGTAATTGCCCGCCAGCTTGATACTGGAGACTACAAACCGCTCACCCTCTGTAACATTGATGGTGATATCAATGTCCTGTTTGTTCGGGGAAATGGCGACCTGCGTGGAGTCCACCTTGAACTCCAGGTAGCCGCGTGAAAGGTAGTAAGAGCGCAAAGACTCAATATCTGCATTGAGCTTGGTGCGCGAGTAGCGGTTGGACTTGGTGTACCAACTCAACCAATTACCCGTGTCGGAATCAAACAAATCCCGTAAAGTGCTCTGCGAAAACGCGTTTGCCCCCACAATTTTGATGTCATTGATTTTTGCGGTCTCCCCCTCCACAACCGCAAAACTCAAGTTGACGCGATTGCGCTCGATGGGCGTCACTGTCGTGACAACCTCGGTGGCATACATGCTTTTATTGATGTACTGGCGCTTGAGCTCTTGCTCAGCCCGGTCTACCAAGGCTTTGTCAAAAGGCCGTCCTTCAGTCAGCCCAGTTTCGCGCAAGGCTTTCTTGAGCACGTCCTTGTCAAACTCACGGGTGCCGGTGAAGTCCACATCGGCGACCGTGGGACGCTCTTCAACAATAACCACTAGAACGCCGTTATTCGCTTCAATCCGGACGTCCTTGAACAATCCCAAGCCGAACAAAGCGCGGATAGACGCTGCGGCTTTGTCATCTGTGTAGGTGTCCCCCACACGCACAGGCAAAGACGCAAAAATGGTTCCAGCTTCCACCCTCTGCAAGCCCTCCACGCGAATGTCGCGGACCGCAAATGGCTCCAGCGCCATCGCAGCTTGCGCCACCAGCCCAATCGCCAAGGAACAAGCGACAGCGCGCAAAGAAGATCGTTTGAAATACATAGTTGCCAGTTCTAAAAGTGTGGGCTGCGCAGCCTCTAGGCACACGCTCAACTCAAGAGTTGGGCCACATCGTTGAATACCGCAATCGACATCATTGCCAAGAGCACACCCAAGCCAGCACGCTGCAGGAAACCCATCCATGCATCAGACACGGGGCGCCCTGTCAACGACTCCCAAAGATAATACATCAGGTGTCCCCCATCGAGGACCGGGATGGGCAGCAAATTCAGAACACCAAGGCTGATGCTGATCAGTGCCAAAAACACCAAATACTGGGACCATCCCACTGCCGCCGATTTACCAGCGTAATCAGCAATAGTCAGGGGGCCACTAAGGTTCTTCAGGGAGGCTTCTCCCACGACCATCTTGCCCATCATTTTGAGCGTCAATATAGACACTTCCCAGGTGCGCACCAGCGATCGCTCCACACCCTCCCACAAACCGTACTGAACCATTACCGTCTGAGGCTTGTCACCCACCATTGCGTTCACACGACCGATCAACTGTCCATCCGCCAATTCTTGGCGGGGCGTGACCCATAGAACAACTCGCCGACCATCACGGTCCAATTGCCAACGCTGGGCAGCAACAGGGTTGGCCATGCCTGCCAAACGAATCAGTTCACGCAGCTGCGCGGCGTCCACCATTGGAATGTCCTCCACGTGGGTGACTAAATCACCTGCCTTCAAACCTGCGTAGTCGGCGGCCCCACCTGGAACGACATCCCCAATACGCGCAGCCGACAAAGGCCCCTGCCAGCCGATGGCGCGAAAGAGACGGGCGTCCGCAAACCGCGTGTCCAAGGCACCCAAGTCCAGTGTGCGTCTCAGTACGGTACCTGCATCTCCTGTGGCAGAGGCAGACTCTCGGTACTCAACAAACAAATTGGCTTTGGCCAGCGCGGCCTGCGTTAACCACCACCGAAAGTCTTCAAACGACTGGACGGGCTCCATAGTGCTGCGGTCAGTACCCGCAGCCAAAACACGCTCCCCCCCCACGAACCCGGCTTGGGCCGCAACGGAGCCGGCCAGCGGACGAGAAAGCACAGCATCCAACTGAATGGAGCCAGACCAGTAAACGATGCTATAAAGTACAACAGCCAGCACCAAATTGGCCAGCGGACCAGCGGCCACAATGCAAGAACGGATTCGCAAGCTTTGGGTATCAAAAGCGCGATGAGATTCTGCCGGGTCTACGGGGCCCTCGCGCCCATCTAGCATTTTTACGTAGCCGCCAAGAGGCAACATACACAACACAAACTCCGTGCCAGACCGCGGAGAGGTCCACCCCCAAATCTTCGGACCAAAACCTATCGAGAAGCGCAAAACTTTGACACCTGAAGCCACCGCCACGCGGTAGTGCCCCCATTCATGCACAGCAATCAAAATCGCAAGTGCAAATACGAACGCAGCAGCCGTTTGCATGGCAACGCCTCCTCGTGGTTAAGGTGCCAGCCTAGATATGGTCCGCTGGGCTATCTGCCTGGCCGACTGATCAATCTCTAAAAGATCGTCAATAGACCGCGGAGCGGAAAATTGGGTTGAGGCGAGAGTTTCCATGTTCACCCGATGAATCTGGTCGAACCGAATCTCACGCCCAAGAAACGCTGCCACTGCAATCTCATTGGCGGCGTTGAGAACGGCAGTAGTGCCCTGAGGGCCAGCCATGGCATCCCAAGCCAGTTTCAAACCAGGAAAGCGCTCCGGGTGGTCATGGGCGTGAATGGCCTCAAAACTCAAACCAGCCAATTGGGAAAAATCAATGGCTGCAGATCCAGACACAACGCGCTGCGGCCAAGACAAGCCATACGCAATCGGACCACGCATATCGGGGGTTCCTAGCTGGGCAACTACGGAATGGTCCACAAACTGCACCATGGAGTGAATCACACTTTGCGGATGAATCACCACCTCAATCCGTTCAGCGGGCATTCCGAACAAGTAACGCGCCTCTATGACTTCGAGTGCCTTGTTCATCATGGTGGCCGAATCTACCGAAATTTTCCGCCCCATTACCCAGTTGGGGTGGGCACAGGCTTGCTCGGGAGTCACCTGATACAGTGTCTTAGGGTCACGCGTGCGAAAAGGACCGCCAGATGCCGTGAGGATAATTTTGTCCACCGTTGTGGACCAGAGTGAACGACTTTCTGGTAGCGACTGGAAGATCGCGGAGTGCTCGCTATCGATGGGTAACAAAGTAGCACCACCGGACAGCACCGCATCCATGAACAGCTGCCCGCCCACCACCAAAGCTTCCTTGTTGGCCAAGAGCAAACGCTTACCTGCCCGTGCAGCCGCCATACACGATGGCAAGCCTGCTGCCCCCACAATCGCAGCCATGACCGTATCTACATCCGGATGCGAAGCCATAGTTTCCAGGGCGGTCGCGCCACTGAGTACCTCAGTGGATACGCCAGCGTCAAGCAGACGCGTGCGCAACTCAACGGCATGCTGCTCACTGACCATTACAGCAAACTGAGGACGGTGGCGCAGGCACTGGGCCAGCATTGCCTCAACGTTCGTCGAGGCCGTCAATACAAATGCCTCGAACTGGTTTGGATGCCGCGCAATGACATCCAGCGTATTCACGCCAATGGATCCAGTCGACCCTAGCACGGCAATGCGACGTGGCAGGGTACTCATAATGACTGCAACATCATGGCCATGGGAAGTACGGGCAATAGCGCATCCAAGCGGTCCAACACACCACCATGGCCTGGCAACAGGTTGCTGCTGTCCTTCACGCCCGCGCTACGTTTGATCAGTGATTCCACCAAATCACCCACTACACTCCAGGCCGCCATCCACACAATGGCTACCGCAGTGACGAGCGTACCCCGCTGCCAGAGCTGGCTGTAAATGCTGACACTGTCCAAACGCACACGTTGCTCCACCAGTATCCAGAGCAGTGCACACAGCGCCACCCCAAACAAGCCACCCAATACCCCCTCCCAAGTTTTACCCGGACTAATGGTGGGGGCAAGCTTGCGAGCAAACAATTTGCCCCCTAGCAGACGACCTGAAAAATATGCAGCGATGTCAGCCACCCACACCAACACCATGACCGAAAAGAGGAAATTGATACCAATTACGCGCGCCTGCGTGACCGCCAACCAAGCTGCGCAAAGACAGGCCACACCGACTGACCAGCGAACAGGCTTCGGAAGTGATATCCAACTTGCAGCACCACGGGCAAGCAACCAACTACCCCCCAAAACCCACAGCGCAGCAACAGCAAGCCAAAGGCCAGCAAAAGGCATATCTCCGTCGGAAAAGTACAGCAATACAGTGCACACTGCGACGCAAACCACACCCGTGACTAAAGCTTCGAAATTGCCAAATTGATTCAAACGAGCCCATTCCCAACCACCCGCCGCAATGAGAAGTGTCGCCACGACCGCAAAAGCCAAGGGCTGAGGATAAAAAACGGCGGGCAGCAGCACCGCCAGAAGCAACAAAGCCGTTATCACGCGCTGCCGCAACATGGATATCCTTTTAAAGAGGTGGAACGCTGGCTTGCGCTACTTGGGCCGACGTTTTGCCAAATCGGCGTTCGCGGGCATGGTATTCGCTAATCGCCAAATCCAGCGCGTGCTCGTCAAAATCCGGCCAGAAGGCCGGACTGAAATGGAGCTCCGTGTAAGCTGCCTGCCAAAGCAGGAAATTGCTCAAACGGAACTCCCCTCCAGTACGTATCAGGAGATCAGGATCTGACTCTATGTTCCGCAGCAACGCCTGGGACAAAGAGCTTTCAGTAATTGGCTCGCCACGCGCAGCGAGTTCGGCTGCAGCTTGCGCAATTTCCCAACGTCCGCCGTAGTTGAAGCACACATTGAGTGTCAACAAGCGGTTATCCATCGTATCCAACTCTGCACGTGTCAGGCCTGCTTGGACACGATCCGACAAGCCGGAGCGATCACCGATAAATCGCAAGCGCACACCGTCTTGTTTGAGTTGGGATACCTCCCGCGACAATGCTCCCGCAAGAAGATCCATCAGACCTGTCACTTCTTCCTGAGGCCGGCTCCAGTTCTCAGACGAAAAAGCAAATACAGTCAGCACAGCAATTTGTCGCTGCGCACAAGCACGCACTATGCGTTTGAGGTTATCAACACCTTGTTTGTGACCAGCAATACGCGGTAAAAACCGTTTAGTGGCCCAACGTCCATTACCATCCATCACGATGGCTATATGCTGCGGCCCGGCATCGGGATGTGCCATGTAGGAACCGAGCGTCAAACGGCCATAATGTCTTGCTCTTTGGACGCAACGAGCCTGTCCACTTCGGCGATGTGCTTGTCAGTAAGCTTCTGAACATCGGCTTCCGAGCGCTTCTGGTCGTCTTCCGACGCGAGCTTTTCCTTCACAAGTTTCTTTACAGCTTCGTTGGCATCCCGCCGCAAGTTGCGCACAGCAATTTTTGCCGCCTCGCCTTCTGAACGAACCACCTTTGTCAACTCGCGACGACGCTCTTCCGTCATCGCCGGCATAGGCACTCGAATCAAGTCCCCCATACTGGAAGGATTTAAGCCCAAATCACTTTCACGAATGGCTTTCTCAATCTTTGCGCTCATGCCCTTTTCCCATGGCTGAACACTGATCGTTCGCGCATCAATCAAGGACAGGTTTGCAACTTGGCTCAGGGGTAGCATTGCGCCGTAATAGTCAACTTGCACAGTGTCCAACAACGCTGGATTGGCACGTCCTGTACGGACTTTGGTCAAATTATTCTTAAAGGCAGCGATGGACTGGTCCATCTTGGTCTCAAGATTGGTTTTGATATCGACGAGTGACATGTTGACTTCCTTGGCAATCAAACGTGAACCAATGTGCCCTCATCTTCGCCCATGACGACGCGCTTGAGGGCGCCGTGTTTGAAGATAGAGAAGACCTTGATGGGCAGCTTCTGGTCGCGACACAACGCAAATGCTGCGGCATCCATGATGCCCAAGTTCTGCGTCATTGCAGCATCAAATGTGATCTGAGAATAACGGGTGGCAGCCGGATCCTTTTTGGGATCGGCAGAGTACACACCATCCACCTTGGTTGCTTTGAGCACAATCTCGGCACCGATTTCTGCACCACGCAATGCTGCAGCGGTGTCCGTGGTAAAAAACGGATTTCCAGTACCTGCCGCAAAAATAACGACCTTGCCCTCTTCGAGGTACTGCAAGGCCTTGGGGCGGACATACGGTTCGACAACCTGCTCAATGCCAATGGCTGACATTACACGGGCAGTGAGCCCGGCATTGTTCATGGTGTCTCCGAGCGCCAGCGCATTCATAACTGTCGCCAACATCCCCATATAGTCAGCTGTCGCACGGTCCATGCCGACGGAACCGCCCGCCACCCCCCGGAAAATATTCCCGCCACCAATCACTACCGCGACCTCCACCCCCAGTCGCGTGACTTCGGCGATTTCATCCACCATTCGAACGATGGTGTCGCGATTGATCCCGAACTGGTCATCCCCCATGAGCGCCTCACCCGACAGCTTCAACAAAATGCGCTTGTAGGCGGGACGATTTTGGCTCATGGGCGACTCCTGAACAATGGATAGTGATAGGCGACGTCTGGAAATCAAGCAGCTTGCTTGGCAGCAGCGACTTGCGCAGCAACTTCTGCTGCAAAGTCATCCACTTTCTTCTCAATGCCTTCGCCGACCACATACAGTGTGAAACCCTTCACCGTGGTGTTGACTGCCTTCAGCATCTGCTCTACGGTCTGCTTGTCGTTTTTCACGAAAGGCTGATTGAACAGGGACACTTCCTTGAGGAACTTCTGCACGCCACCTTCAATGCGCTTGGCGACGATGTCCGCGGACTGCACGGGCTTGCCAGCCGCTGTCGCCACTGCAGCATCTTCGGCAGCCTTGGCGGCAGCCACGGAACGCTCACGTTCCACCAGCTCGGCAGGAACTTGATCAGAGGACAGAGACACAGGCTTCATGGCGGCCACATGCATGGCCACATCTTTGGCTGCCACTTCTTCGCCTTCAAACTCCACCACCACGCCAATACGGGTGCCGTGCAGGTAGGAAGCCAGTTTGGATGAGCCATCAAAACGCTTGAAACGGCGGAAGGTCATGTTTTCGCCGATCTTGCCAATCAGACCTTTACGCACATCTTCCAATGTGGGACCGAAACCATCTTGTTCGTAGGCCAGAGCACCCAAGGCCGCCACATCAGCCGGATTGTGCTTAGCCACCAACAAAGCTGCTGCGTTGGCCAATGCCAAAAAGCTATCGTTTTTAGTCACAAAGTCGGTTTCGCAGTTGACTTCGATCAGCGCACCAGCGGCACCGTCCATCCCAGTAGCGACTACGCCCTCTGCCGTGACGCGAGCTGCGGCCTTGCCAGCCTTGCTACCCAACTTTACGCGCAACAACTCTTCTGCTTTGGCCATATCGCCCTCAGCTTCAGTCAGGGCCTTTTTGCACTCCATCATCGGGGCATCGGTCTTGCCGCGCAGTTCTGCCACCATGCTTGCTGTAATTGCTGCCATTTGGATTCTCCGTAATTCAGTAGTTTAAGTAAGAGCTAAAAAAAAGGGGCAACAAAGCCCCCTTTTGAAGGGTGATGCAGCGCCTTAGGCGGAAGCCTCACTCACTTCGACGAATTCGTCTTCGCTTTCAGCAGAGACCGCCTTGACCACATCGTCCACGGCGTTCGCACGGCCTTCCAGAATCGCATCAGCGATGCCACGGGCATACAAAGTGACTGCCTTGGAAGAGTCGTCGTTGCCTGGAATCACGTAATCGATGCCCTCGGGAGAGTGATTGGAGTCAACGACACCAATCAAAGGAATGCCGAGCTTGCGTGCTTCGGCAATAGCGATTTTGTGGTAGCCCACATCGATCACGAAAATAGCATCAGGCAATGTGTTCATGTCTTGGATGCCGCCGATGTCTTTTTCCAGCTTCTCCAGTTCACGGGCAAACATCAGTTGCTCTTTTTTGCTCATGCTGTCCAAACCGGCCTCTTGCTGAACCTTCATGTCCTTCAGGCGCTTGATGGATGTTTTGACAGTCTTGAAATTGGTCAGCATGCCACCCAACCAGCGCTGGTCGACAAACGGAACACCCGCACGCTGCGCTTCAGTCGCCAGGATTTCACGCGCTTGGCGCTTGGTACCCACCATCAGAATGGTGCCACGCTTGGCCGTAAGCTGGCGCACAAACTTGGCAGCTTCCTGAAACATCGGCAAGGATTTTTCCAGGTTGATGATGTGAATCTTGTTGCGATGGCCAAAGATGAACGGGGCCATTTTGGGATTCCAGAAGCGGGTTTGGTGTCCAAAGTGAACGCCGGCTTCCAGCATTTCGCGCATAGTAACTGCCATGATTAACTCCAAAGGTTAGGTCTTAAATCCGGTCCAAACATCGCCCCTGCACGCAGCAGGCACAACACCTTGGTGAACCGG
>JACCDT010816653.1_pt1 | contig 12925 bp, 19 predicted proteins | sample 7446291 | NCBI WGS metagenome assembly JACCDT01 (sample SAMN15323446, study PRJNA562643) | freshwater metagenome | isolation source: river surface water | place: USA:Blue River Watershed | collected 2017-08-17
AATACGAGTAAAAAGGTCTTGGGCCTTTTTAATTAATGACTCAACAGGCAATGACGCCCAACTTTCAGATTCCTCAACCTCACCGGGCGTCAGGATTTCATACTCAGCGGCTTGATCCGCTAAATCATTCACCGACTTAATTAATTGATTTTCAAGAGAAGTATAGTACTCTGCTTTCTCTTCATAGGTTAAAGTGTTCCAGGGTTTAGGGAACGGAGCAGGGACTACATTAATACCCTTTAGTGCTGTGCCAATTTGTTTGATTTCTTTATTGATTTCAAATTGGTCGTTTTTATCACGAAGCAAAAAAAGCGCACGGCATAAATCTTCCGGGCTAAAAGACTGCCAATTTTCAAATTGACTGGCTTCTTGTGCCGTAATTGCCCCACTAGAAATAGCCGCAAGATACTGACTTTCAAAGTTATTAAACACCAATTCTTTAAGTTTATCACGATAAGCGCGCTGTTCGCTTTCACTTAACTGCTTAAACTTAACAGGGAATAGCGGGTATTCTGCCTTGATTTCTTTTAAGGTTTTACCAAATTGAATCACTTCATTGTAAACAATATCAAGTTCATTTTGTTGATCTTTGGCATTATGACCTTGATTATATTGTTTAGTAGGTTTAGTTTCTTTATCTGAGTGAGTAATTGATTTGGCGTCCTCAAGAGGAATTGCGTCAATCCCCATTTCTTCAGGAGTATATAACCCGCCCAATTCGTCAGGGAATGCCTTTCTCAAACAGAAGGCTTCAGCTACCTTAGCCAACATTTGTCGTGGCATTCGACTCCAGAACTGATTTGGAACAAGTTTGCCTGTTTTAGAGTCGCGAAAGGTTTGAACGAATTCTTCATAAAATACAGTATGAGAAACTTCAAGCCATGTATTGCCTGCTAGTTTCATTATGTAAGCAGTAGCACTAACTGGGTGGCCATTGCTATCTAACTCCCAAGTTGCGGCCCTACCCGGTGCATAACGGCCCGTGCGCTCTGCATTCAGACGCAACCCGTCAATAGAAGATTCAGCAGACCATTTAAGACCGTCGCCTTTCCCGCGTGGAACTAAGTAAGCTTGGCGACGAATAGGATTAAGCTTGAACTCTTTACAATAATAAAGAAAATTCTTAAAATCACGTTCAGGTACATTAGGTGGACACATTCCCCTAATAATATCAATTTGCTCTGCATTAAAGCCGTGATAATCAGATTGACTTGACACGATATAACTCCTTTAATTCACCATAATTTGTTGCAATTATTACACCGCATTTCACCGCTATAATTCATACTCACATTGGCATTTTCGCCACAATTGCAGGTTTTAGACTTAGGTGGATTATCTAGCTTACTTTGTACGCGGTGAACTTTTTGGGGCTTGGGTTTATCCTGAACATTTACTGTAGTAGTAGCGTAATGTTCTTTAATTTTAGAAAGGTTATCTGATCTTGAACCCCATAAAATCAATGCTGCTTTTTGTGCGTTAGGTGATTTTTTAGGTTCAATATTAAAAAGAGAATTTGATTTCATATAAACTCCTATCAGGAAAGATAGTTAGAAAAAAGTGGAGCAGGAAATAACCTACTCCAATATATCAGCCATATCATCTTTTCAAACTGAAAAGACTATACAGAAAGCTTAGGGTATTGTCAAGAGAAATTTTAGGGTATTAGTTGTTTTTTAGTTAAATTCAGCGTTAATCGTTCTGTTGTTTAAACAATTCCTTGAATGGCTTTTGGTTGGTATCGTCCATTGGAATAAAAGCATGATCGTGCTCACCGGCCAACCATTCCTCTGTGTTGTCCTCAAAAACAACTCTACTTATCTCAAAAATATAAACGCCTTCGTCAAACGGTTCACTGATATATCCAACTAAATCCTTAATTTTTTTGCCATAGACTTTTGATAAACTAAGATAAGTGGTATCTTCAAATCTGCAATTTTCTATTTTGGGATTCTTATTCATATCCATAGCCTCTCACGTGTTTTCTGTTCATTTTAACCAACTCATAAATGCCAATTAAGATAATTAAAATTGGCAAATAGTCATTAATTGGAACTGTGATTAAGTTGATAAGTTGAGTCATACTTTATTCAACCTTGCTATCAGGTAAAGGACATTCTGGCGGAAAGTAGTCGTATCCACCAATCGGTTCAATAATCTTCACTCCCTTATGGTGCAACTTCTTACAGAGGAATGTATCAATATCCCATTCGTGATCTTGCCGATAAGGACAATCCTGACAAGAAGATAATATTTCTACAAGTTCTTTCATAGTTTACCAATAACGGCCCCCCAAGCCCAAGCATAAGAAGATAATACGGCAATCACATTAATCAATGCTTCCTTTTCGCAAGAATTGAAACAATTATTATTAGACATTTTCTGTTGAATCTCAACTGAACAAAGATTGATATGTTTTAATATCATTCCAATTATTTCAATATCTGACAAGTTTGAATTATTTTGATTAATAAGCGATATCTGGGTTAACAAGTTAAGTTCAATTTTGGATTTTTCAATAACATACACATTTATTAATCCAGACTTATCGTGACTTAGTTGATTCCGTATTGCAGCAGAATGCGACTCTATCCTATTAGTTAAAACTTTTCTTTCAAATTCAATTAATTCAAAAAATACTTCTTTTGGTGTAGGTTCAATCATTTAATCTCCTTTGGAATTTCCGGCAATAACCCAAGCCTTCTCTTGAGTAAAATATTTTCAATAGCTAATCTAGTGATATCCTCTTCAAGATTAGTTATAACATTAAATAGCTGATCTAAAAGATAGTTATTAGTTAGATTTAAACAGTATTGTTTAAGGCATTCAATCGAATACCAATGCTTGACTAAGTTTAATTCTTTTAATTGCATAACTCAATCTCCAATTAAAACTAAACTATCAGAAGTTTCAAATCCAATATCACTAGCACCTACATTAACCTTCAACTTCAACCCGGCTTGATAATCCCACAAGACCACATATTCCCACCAGCCGTAACTCGCTTCTGGAGTTGCACAATATCTGTAAATCATTCCAGTTATAGTACCAGTTAACGAACTATCGTCAAAAGCAATGACTCTATCACCAAAAGAAAATGTAGGCTGAAGGAAAGGGATATCTCTAATATTCCCGACAAACATTTTCTTCAATTCTGGCTTCGTTGCTGTTTTGCTCATACAAGAACTCCTCATTATAAATTGGTGTTTCGCCTTCAGGCTCGATATCTTTATCAAATTGATTAATATATTCTTCTAATTCAGCTATAGCTTCAGAATCATAAAAATCAAATCTCATAATAAAGTGGAAAAAAGAATGGCAATTAGTTTCACTCTCACTAGGATTTTCACGCAAGTACTTGATAAACAAGTTATATAAAGTATTCTTGAAATTATAGGTTAGATTTATTTCAGACTCACGTTTGCAGGTATCAACTAAATCAATAATATGTTTTTGGATAATACCCTTTTTACCTAGCATTTCAGTATAAGGCTTCAATTCAGGGTGTAATTCAAGGGCATTTGATACGTGGTTCAGATTGCTAAGTAACCCTAGCAGTATACTATCAGTAATTTGATATGACATAAGACTCCTAATTAGAATGGTGACGGCATTCAAGGGAAGTTAATTTTACTATCAAAGTCATTTTGCAAGTTAACCCAATAATGATAATTCGTTCCAAAATAATTCGATAGTAGTTCTGCAAGATTTTCTGTGATTGGCTGTTTCTCTAGCATTAACTCTAAAAGATTTTTAAGGCTAATGCCAGAGTTAGTAGAAATTTCAGTTAAGGTCTGCCCCTGATTAATCAGGGGCAATATAAATTGTTCTTTTAAAATTTTACCAGGGTGAATTGTTGGCTTACTAAACTGCATTAACTAACCTTTAATTTTTCAAAATATCCAGGAAGAGTAGAACTATCAAAACCAATTACTACATTTTTACCGTTAGCGGCTAACATAGTTCTCTCACGAATTGGCTTATACTTTTCCATTTCTTCTGGTGTTGGTTTACGAAGTCCGTTAATCTTTCGGGTGATTTTATGGTTCATATCATAGGCGATATTAAACCTTTTAGTTCTCCTAAGTGCTTCACATAAAGCAAAAAATGCGTCTAAGTTTTGTACTGCTAAACAATTAGCAATTGTTGCAATATGTTCGCGTGAAGAATGAGTAGTATCTGCAAGTTTATAAATTCGCAAAAACTTAATCAGCATATCTCTATCAAGGTGACGCCCGGCGTCAGTCGAGAAGAAGTAGTTTTTTGGCCAAACTTTACTAGAATAAATTTCGTCGTAAATCTGCCAATCGGCTACAATCCTCCCTACTTCAGATTGATCTGTCATAAAAACTCCTGTTAAATCAAGTTAAAATATTAAGTTATAGTTATTGGGAACTAGACTTCAAATCTTGCCAATCAAATTTGAAGTCTAGTTATTCGCTGTGGATACTCAACGCCCACAATGTACCCGAAGAATTAGGAGTTGTCAACAGTTTTTTTAAAGAAAAATTAGGGTATGGTAGAAAAAAGAAAAACGCGCTCAACATACTGCGCGTAAGATACTATAAATCAATAGGTTATCGAATTGGCACGCTGGCTCATTGACCTTACGGCAAATCAACCCCGCCAGATTCACATATCTCAATGGCCTTCTCTAGTCCTTTTTGCACTTCCTTTACCTCACTTAATGTCAAGTTGGTATATGACATAATGGCAATCTTCTCTTTACTATCAGTAGATAGAGTGATTTCAATTCTTATTCCATTAAGCGCCTGATTACCTAATGGATAAATGGTAATTATTGACTTCGTTGATTTTTCAATCTTCATAGTTTCCCCCTTAGTCGTTTTCGTGAACTATAGCAATACAGGAATCAGGTACACCCGGTTTAGTCTGCCTATCAATAACACTGATCCGCCATTCTTTCTTAATCTCAGCGCCGCCTTTGGTGTGGCTAGTGATTACCACAGTAAACACAGTCGTCTGACCACTGACTTTATCTTCTTTAATAATCTTATAGTCCTCTAGTACATAAAAAGAAGTAGCATTGTCCTGAAAACAGAAATAGCTCAGGCTCGATTCTTTAGCTCCAGCCTTTTGCAAGTCAAGGTATCGCATTAGCACTTTACGCGGGCTAGTGTCAGGTTCATATTTAAATTTCGAAGTATCAATACCAGTAAGTCCTACTGTATTATTCATTAAGATAGCCAATATAAGGATACAGACAAAAATTAACCCAAAAACGATAACAACAGCCCATTCCATTTTGGTTGTCGGTTTGAATCGGTTAGGGTTAAATCTTGATTTTAATAAACTAATAAGCCTTTTCATGTTATCGCTCCTTGATAATCAAAGTCTAGGGCGGTATACACCCTAGACTTCTTAGGGGTTAAGGGTGATAGTTTCGTTCGATTCTTCGGACTATACCTAGAATCATAATTTCAGATTCCCGCCAAATTCTCCCATTGGGCTTATGGGCAGGATTTGGGGTATCAAGCCTTACTCCTCCACCGGGTAAAGGGCGATACAGCTTCACTGATACGCCCTCTGGAGTTTCGACTACTATAGATTGCCCAGGCCGGGCAATCCCTGTCTTAATATAGAGGACTAAATCCCCTGGGTTAATCTCAGGTGAAAAAGAATCACTATAGATTCTTAAAGCACCAGTTCTTTTGCCGTCAGGGTCTTCCGGTAAAGGAAGCACCCTGATTGTCTGGTTAACAGGCTGAAAGTTAATTAGCGGCTGGGCGACTAATGCCTGATTAGTGTTAATAGGAATCAACACGAGTTCTACCTCCGGTGTCTATTTAATGCCTGAGTCTCCTCTATTAAAGTTACCTCTATAGTTGACTCTGACTCGTGCGGTACTGGCGTGACGGCTTTCTTTCGAAGCTCTTTCCTATTCTTTGAAATCTTCGCTGTCTTTACTCTTGCTATTTCCAAGTTCTGAGCGAATTCTTTAGGATATTTTTCCTTAATATCCCGAATGGTGGCCTTAGCGGTTGTGACGAACCAGGAATTAACCGAGACCCCATAAAGAAGACATACAGCGTTCAGTTCTTCCCTTAATTCTTCGTCTACCTTAAAATTCATATCAACTTTACTCATAGTTCGCTTCTCCTTATTTAGACTATCTCCCCTAATTTTCAAAGAACCCTATCAAAATCTTTCGAGATATACCCCAATACGTCATTCTTAGTCAATAGTTTAGAGAAATTATCTTAACTTTCTTTTAAAATTTTCAAAAAACTTATTGACAGAGAAGAAACTTTAGGGTATCTTGTCTGCGTTGATAGTGAGTTGGGAGATTGGTCGTTGGTATTGATCGTGCTGCTCTGTTGGATTTTTACCAATCTCCCAACTACATATTCAGTTCAACAGTTAATGAAAATAACCTCAAAAAATTACGCGCAAAAGAAACTTTTTTTAACTTAAATCTTTAACTTCAATCAAATCAGTATATTAAATTTTAATCACCTAAGCGAGTATCATTAGATTATGTTTCGGTTCAATCAAGAAAAGAAAAACGACTTCACGAAAGACTTGCCTTTAAAAAAGCGTCAAGAACTGAATGCTAAATTCAAAGAGAGTGCTTTTAGTTTTCGTCAATCAGTCTACCCTGTTGGTGCTATTATTGTTTTGCCTATTTCTGGAAAGAAATATCAGGTTCAACCTAGCGGTGAATGGACCAGGTACTTTGAGGAAGGTGAAGTGCCTGTGATTAGGAATAAGAAAGAAAGACGGATTCAAAAAACTTTAGACGCTATGCGAAAAGCCGTCAAGGAAATTACTGAAAATTTAGAAGGCGCAATCCAATCCCAGTTAGGTTCTGTAAGAGATTAGACTACAGTTTTTGAGTAGTCTACCATAAAGAGATTTCTAAAGCGGTGAGAGTATGTAGGATTTCGTAAGGTTTTTAGAATTCTTTTTATGGATTATTTTAAAATCGGGGACCTTTTAAAATAAAAAACGGCATAGGAAGGGTGTAATGGGTTCGAATCCCAACCACGGCCAAATCAAAAGTCGTGAGTAAGTCAGACCCCGATTTCTGTTTAGTATCTCAGAAGCGCAGTGCGCTTTTAGTCGAAGTCAACTCTGCGTATACTTCACAGGCTTGTTCAGTTTGCGGCTGCTTAGGTAGTCGTAAATTGGATAAGTTTCACTGCACGAATCGAAAGTGCGGGGTGGTATTGCAGGCTGACTATAACGGCGCAGTAAACGTTCTACACCGTAAAGGAGACCCAGAGGTAGGTCTATATACTCCTTACCGCAAGGTTAAGGAGATTCTGATAGAACGCCAATCCGCTATCGGGGGTGGTACGGCTACCTCCAAGACTCCAACTTTAGTTCAGTTTTCTCTATTCGGGGAATCTGACCAGGTGGAGAGCGAATACAATCTATCCTTACGTGCGGGGCTGCCCTTAACTAACTTAGATTCATTAGAATATAATTAGTGGGGTAGTCCACGCACGCAGGGAAGAACCGTAAAAAAGAAACCTACTTGTCAACTACCTAGCCCTAAAGGGCTAGGCTTGAAGCTGTAAGGTGTCAAGCCTGGTTGATTAGCCTAAGTCTGGAAGGCCGGACTACGTTGGGTTAGAATAGTCAGTTTACTGACTGAGATAGGTACTCCGGGATACTCCACAAGTCCCGGACTCTACGGTGACGGATTAAACATTGCTGAGAGGTAGGCAAAGTGTTCGTCATAGCAAACCTAATCCAACATTGGCGCTGTGGACCTACTCCCATAAGGGAGATTTACCCCGTAAGGGGTTTGCAACTTCAATGATATGCCAAGTGCCTAGTTCGGACTTGGCATATCAACCCCGAACCAACAAGGACGGCGTAAAACCCCGGCCCTAAAGAGCCGGGGTTTTACGCCGAAGATAGGTTAAATTTCCATTATCAGTTATTCAAATTAATCAACCCGTAACCCAACCCTCAACAACAAAGGAAAATTCTATGGCAACTATTCAGGATACAATGCGTCCAACCGCTGAAACGCTTCAATATTCATTTCACCTTGTAAATAGTAACCGGTATCTCATAAATTTACTTTCTTTCTCACGTAATCAGCGAGACACATTTGTTAAATTACGTGATATTTCAACGCTTCTTTCGCCGAGTCATAAAAAGATTGGTATTCGAGCACGACGCGCTAAGGAATTAGGAGTCAAGTTATTTAACGGCATTGCGTATTTGCCATTAGATAATCTTAATAAGTATTTAGACGGTATGCGTTATTGCAAAAATAATCCAGAAACTAGACAACTCTGGATTCATTGCGCCAATAACCTTAAATCTGATCTTTCAATGTATGCAGCGACTTCACCTTGCCGCAAGCAAATCCAAATTGTAGATAAAGTGAAAAAGAAGCCTACTTATCAACAAGATTGTCCAATTGTAAAACAAGTTAATTCTCAAAATGAAACAGGTAAGCAAGCCACAAATGGGTATGGCAATCAAGTTACTTATTTAGGCAAGGTAAACGGGGTTGTATATCAACCAGAACAAGTTAAACCTACTGATTTAGGCGACACTCAATCTACTAATTTAAAAGTTCGTAATTGGATTCAAATTCTTGACATTAATCGTCGCCAATTAGAACTTCAAAAACAGCAGAATCAAGTATTAGAAGACCTTCGCAGTCTTGGCACACGCCAACAAGAATTGATTGAACAAGTTCACCGATTAACCGAAGACACAATGCAGCAAGGGATTGAATTAGGTCAATTTGGATTGAAAATCAATGAAATTCTTCAATCTTATGGTGTATCGGAATCAGCGGCAGTTTATTCTGGAATGACTAATGCTGAAGCTTGGAAACATTATACTGCATTAGTTGCTAATTTTGGAAAAGTAACTGGTGCTCCTTATAATGAACTTCACCATTATTGCCGCCATATCGCAAGCAACCGACTTGGCATTGATATTGAACAAGAATTAAATGATCTTCGAAAGAAGAATACACACGCTACCGCTGAACCAATCTTACGTGCCCATAAGGTAACAGTACGATATTATTTAATGGCACACTGGGCTTTAATTATTGAAGGCGGCAAAGGTTTCTGGGAATGGTTGGGCCGAAAAGAAAATGCTAAGGCTACTCAAGAACCTAAAGCAGTAACCCAGAGTGCGTCATTATCGCCTTCGCCGATTATGAGCCAAGTAAGAAATTTTCTTCACAATTAATTAACTGATTGCCTAAATGATAGGGATAGGGTATTCTATCCCTATTAAACTAAAGGGTACTTGAGACATATTGTTTTATGGGTGGTAACACTTACTTTGAATTTAGAATCTGCTACTTAGGGATAATTTTTCAGGTATTGAATTATTATCTAATCTTCAACAAACAAAATAATTACAGAATGTGCCTTAATCACATTACTGAAATCAACTTGCCATTTGGTTTATTGGTCAGTTATGGCAAAAATTAAACGCAATCAAGGCCCGCGAACTCAAATCAAAAAAGCTATTTCTACTATTTTAGAAAAAGTGAAAAAGGAAAATGAGGGCAGCCATTATTCCTCAAGAGGATTATCCCTTGAGGGATACACTGGCGGATACTTAGACGCATTAACCGACATTTTACTTGTGTTAAACGGCGTCAACCCTAAACGTAGAGACTACTGGGATAATTGGAATAATTGATTTCAATTATCAGCAACTCCCTTCCTTTTGGTTTTCTTTCAACACGATAGTTCAACCCCTCTATCAAGACTATTCATTAGTTCTGATAGAGGGGATTTCTTCTTTTCCTTGTGGAGTAAAATTTAATATGCTTACTATTTTTAATGGTCGTTCATTGTCGTTTGACTCTAATAAACCAGTAGTCTACGCACAAATGAGCATTGAGTTTCTGAAGCACTTGCACTTATTTAAAGGAGCAAGATTATCAGTTCTAATGTGTTTATTTCTTCATTCAAATTCGGAGGGCTATTCCTGGCCGTCTATTGCCACGATAACCAAAGAGACAGGGTTTCAAGAGGACGCGGTACATTCTGCTTTAAATAAATTATGCCAAGTTAGAATCAATGGTCGAAGGGTTTTATCAAGGGAACAGCAAAGAAACGAAGACGGGCATTTTAACCGCAATGTATATAGATTATTCCCTGAGTCAGAAACCCAGGGCGATTATCCTACTGACCCAACCCTTGACGAAAATGAATATGGTTTTTCAAAGGAATTTAAAAATACTCCTAATCCAAGGAAATTACCGACCCCGGAAAAAACCGGCACGGTAAAAAACCGGCACGGTAAAAAACCGACCCCGGAAAATCAGGGTACTAACTATATACATGATTTAAACAATATCCACTTAACAAACGATAACCATAAAAAAACTATTCTTTCTTTTTCTCACGAAAAAGCGAATGAAGAAGTAGTCGCAAGCGATTTAGTGCCTGAATCAAATTCGTTTCAGGCAATGAGTGCTACAGCAAATCAATCAGAATTCCAATCTGATAACGACTCTAGCGAAAACTTTCCGAGTGACCCATTCAGTGATTCAGAATGGCAATTCTGGGAGCAAGAAGTTTTGAAAGATAATCCACCAGAAGATTTATTTACTATTGATACTGTGAATGAAGTCTTGACAAGTTTGAGTGAATTATCGCAAACTAAAAATATAAGCGAACGAGAACCGCAACCAATAAACACACAGGCAAGTTTTAAATGCCGTATGCCGCAAGAAAACTATCAGGGTAGGCCAAAGCCCCAATTGCTCTTTCAGGAACTCTCAGAAGCCGAATTAACGCCAGCAAAGGCCAAGTCTAGTACTAAACCTACTGCGGTAAAATCAAAGGCAACTAAAGAACCTGAAGCTAGCCCGTTACCCGGCCATAAAGAACTAATGCAGTTTCTTCATACTGAAATTGGTCCATATCGTGACGGTGGAAGGCAGGCAAAAGAAGTCCACTGGTTATTGAACTCAGGATTTACTATTGAAGAATGTAAAAATTGTTTACTTCATTTGAAATTAACCTGGCAGTTTGGCCGCATTTCCTGGATTCAAGTCGCTGAACATATTGCTAGCTGGAAGGCAAGAAGGTCACAAGGCTATCAAGAACAAAAACAGACATTTCAGGAACAACCAGAACAACGAAAGAAACCTAAGCTTGCAATTTAGAATGTTAACTGTGGTAAATTTAGTCCCTGATTACCGTATGCCTTACGGCAATTAACCAATAGTCTATTAGTTTTCAAGTTAAGAGTTTAACTTAAACAGCAGCACGCTCTCACCTAGAGAATATTAAATTATGCGTTTTGAAAGAGTTGATACTGTTGAAGCTTTAAAGAATCTAAATATTGACCTAAAGAATAAAACCGGTGGCACATTAAAAACGAAGTGTCCGAATTGCAGCCATACCAGACGCTATAAGCAATCAGAGCCTTGCTTATCAGTCAATATCTCTGAAGGCTTATATAACTGCCACCATTGCGGTTGGCACGGTAGAGCCAAACAGGATAGCTATAATTCTGGCTATATAGTCCCAAGACATAAACCTAAAATCTATAAAAAACCTGTAATCAAAGAAGAGTCTAAGATTGTTGGCGACCCTTCAGAGAAAATGTATAAATGGTTTGAAGAGGAACGCAAGATCAATCGTGAAATAGTAGATACTCATAAGGTTTACTACACCAAGCATTGGTTTCCGGCTGGCAAAGGTAGACCTGAAGGTGAATCTTCTTGTATTGCTTTCCCTTATTTCCGAAATGGAGAATTAGTTAATGTTAAATATCGTGACGCTCATAAACGATTCATTTCTGAATCAGGGTGTGAGTCAATTCCATACGGCATTGACGACATAGACCCAACTCAACCTGTCTATTGGGTTGAAGGTGAAATTGATAAATTGACATTTTATCAAGTCGGTATCAAAAATTGTTTATCAGTGCCTAATGGTGGAAGTGATTCAAGGCTTGAATGGCTATCTACTTTTGAAGATTTATTCGATCAAGTTAATCATTTTGTTTTTGCTGGTGATAATGACGAGACAGGCAGGAAACTAAAAGAAGAACTTATTAGACGATTAGGCGCTGAAAAATGCTGGTTCATTAACTGGCCGGAAGGTTGCAAGGACGCCAATGAAGCTTTTGTTAAATTAGGCGAAGAAAAATTCATTGAAATTCTTAATGAACCTGTACCTGTTCCAGTAAATGGCATTTTTACTGTTGACGACTTCTGGGAGGAATTAGTTGATTTCTATAATAATGGAAGCTATCCCGGCGAACTCCTTCCGAGTACTCAACTACAGGAACTCTATAGACCACGGCTAGGTGAGTTCACTGTAGTTACTGGTATCCCTGGAAGTGGCAAAGGGCGTGTTATAGATTGGATTTGTCACCACTTAACTAATAATAGTGATTGGCCGATTGCTTATTTTTCGCCTGAAACTTTTCCTTTAAAAAAACATGCGAGTAGATTAATTAGCTTAGAAACAAAAAAACCTTTTACTGAAGGACCAACACCACGAATGACGATTGAAGAACTTTACGCGGGTAGAGAATGGTTGAGACACAAGTATCAATTTTTAAAACCAGAAGAAGATTGCTCATTAGATCATATTTTAGAATTAGCTAAAGTTGCGGTTAAACGTTGGGGGACAAAAGGAATCGTCATTGATCCCTGGAATGAACTTGACCACACCCGTCCAGGTTGGCAAAGTCTAACCGAGCACGTTTCAGTCTGTCTCAGCAAAATCAGACAATTCGTGAGAAACTATAATGTTCATATTTGGCTAATTGCTCACCCTACTAAACTGCGCAAACTGCCAGACGGTGATTATGAAGTACCTACACCATATGATATTTCAGATTCAGCTAATTTTAGGAATAAAGCAGATAATTGCATTGCTATCCACAGGAACTTGAATCCTGAATCTAATAGTTTAGTAGTTCAATTCCACGTTCAAAAAATTCG
>JACCDT011705487.1_pt1 | contig 12922 bp, 9 predicted proteins | sample 7446291 | NCBI WGS metagenome assembly JACCDT01 (sample SAMN15323446, study PRJNA562643) | freshwater metagenome | isolation source: river surface water | place: USA:Blue River Watershed | collected 2017-08-17
TATTTAGCTAATAATAATTTTAATATCCTAGAACTTGGTTGCGGCTCTGGTTGCCTGATTATTACCTTATTAAAGCATTATTATTTAGCTTTAGGAGTCGCATCTGATATCAGCAGTAAAGCTTTAGGAATTTGTAAAACCAATGCAATTTCTCACCAAATCGATCAAAGACTAGAATTTGTTATCGGCGATTTATTTGATGCTTTAAAATTTAGCCAAAATCTGAACAAAAAATTTGATCTTATCATCTCCAACCCACCTTATATTGCCACTAAAGATATTGATTTATTGGAGCCAGAAGTAAGAATATATGAACCAAGAATTGCTCTTGATGGCGGAGAATCAGGACTTGATTTTTACCAAAAAATTGCAATTAACGCTAAAGATTTTTTAAAAGAAAATGGCAAAATATTACTTGAAATCGGCCATGATCAGGAAAATCAGGTAATAGAAATCTTTAAAGATCAGAAATTTACTTTACAAAAAAGCAAAAAGGATTTATCTGCTATTACCAGGGCTTTATGTTTTGTGGTGATGTAATTGGTGGGAGGCTTGTTGCCCCTCCACTTGTCATCGCCGAAGGAGGCGGGGATCCAGTAATCAACAGTCAAAATGTTGCAAAATGGATCCCCACCTCCCTCGGCGATGATAGTGGGGAGAGGGGCCCTTCGCGGGGATGGCAATCTAGGATGAGCAGAGGGCGCTATGGGGGCAAGAATTAGAATTCCTGGAATAATTTAAATATTTCGTAAAATGAAAATATATGATAAAAATAATCTTTTTGCCAAAATTATTCGTGGCGAAATCAAGTCAAATAAGGTTTATGAAGATGAGCAGGTACTTGCTTTTGATGATATTTCTAAAGCCGCACCAACTCATATTTTAATAGTACCAAAGGGCGAATATATTAATTTTAATGATTTTGTTACCAAAGCCAAACCTTCAGAAATAACTAATTTCTGGCAGCAAATTAGCGAGATTGCTGCAAAACTTGGTCTTGACAAACAGGGATTTAGATTGATAACTAATAATGGCACTGATGCTCACCAAACTATTGAGCATTTTCATGTTCACCTATTAGGCGGTAAAAAATTAGGGCCACTACTTACTGGAGATAAAAATTTAAGATAATATGGTAAAAAGAAATAATTTAAGTGATAAAAAAATTGGCGCCGCAACTCAAATAGTGCATGCCGGACGCGATATTAAAGAGCAAGGCTGGATGGTTAATCCTCCAATCTATCAAAGCTCAACTATTGCATTTCCAACTCTAAAAGATTTTTTATATGCTGATCGCGGCTATTCAAATAATGATTTAGTTGAGCCCTATAAGCTTAGATATGGCCGCTATGGCACCCAAAGTAATTTTAGCCTCGAAAAAGCAATCGCAGAAATTGAGGGTGGCTATAATAGCTTTGTTACCTCTTCTGGCGCTTCCGCAGTCAATACCGCATTAATTGCCTTTTTAAAAAGCGGCGATCATATTTTAATTCCCGATGCCGTTTACGGCCCAACCAGATCTTTTGCCGATAAATTCTTAGCTAAATTAAATATCAAAACCACCTATTATGATCCTAAAATTGGCAGCGAAATCAAAAAATTAATTAATAATAAAACCAGGGTTATTTTAATGGAAAGTCCTGGCTCACTTTCTTATGAAATTCAAGATATTGATCAAATTTGTAAAATCGCCAAGGAAAATGATATTATCACCATCTTTGATAATTCATGGGCCAGTGGCATTTATTTTAAACCACTAAGTCACGGCATTGATATTTCGGTAATGTCGCTAACCAAATATATTAACGGTCATTCCGATGTGATGATGGGAGCAATTACCACTGGTAAAAAACATTTTTTAACCATCTATGAAGCCTTCAGATATATGGCTCCAAATGCTGCTCCGATAAATTGCTATTTAGTACAAAGGGGCCTCAGAACCGCCAAATTAAGAATGGATCATCAATATCAATCAGCACTCACAATCGCTAAATGGCTCGAATCTCACCCGATGATTACCAAAGTTTTATATCCAGCACTGGAATCTAATGACAATTACGCCTTATGGAAAAAATATTTCACCGGCGCTGCCAGCGTTTTCTCAATTGTCATGGATAAAAAATACTCCAACGCCGCACTTGCAATGATGCTTGATAATTTACATTTTTACGCCATCGGCTATTCCTGGGGCGGTTATGAATCATTAATCATCCCCTCTGAGCCTCACAAATCAAGAACTGCCACCAAATGGCCCTATCAAAATCGTAGCTGCTTTCGAATCAATATTGGCTTAGAAGATGTTGAGGATTTAAAAGAAGATTTAGCGGCGGGATTTAAGAGATTAAAAAGCAAATAATTAACTACAATCAAAATATAAACCAATTAGCGCCATAAAAAATAAATAAATGCCATCAGGATATTTTTATATAGATAATAAGGATAAAAGCCAAGCCATAATCCACCCATTATACTAAGCGCGCCAACTCCATTGCACCTTTTGATAGTAAAGCAATCCCACAAATAACTACCACAGGAAGAATAATGGTATAAATTTTTCTGATTTTGTATAATGGCCATTTATCACATAGATAGCCTCAAAATATTGCGGTAATGATGGTTAGAATTGCGATGATCATCGAAAATTTAGGCAATAGCTTGGTCATATTTTAATACCAAAATCCATATAAAATACTACATATAGCAAAATATTTTTACCAAAAAGATGTGGCAGCAACAACAATAAGCATCAATAACATCTTCAAAAATATTGCCAATCAGCGGCACTAGTAGCCATTGATATTTCATAATTATATTTATCTAAATTCTCTTAAATAACATTTAAATAAAGGATCGCAAAGATAATAACCAGCATCAAAATCAATAATTGCCTGATTCATTAATTTATCAATATTAACCTTCACTGATTTTGGGGTCAGATCAACTTTAGCGCTGAATTCCTTTGATTGCGGTTGTAGTATTTTTTCATCCTTAGCAATTTGAACTACAATTTTTTCTTCAGCATAGCAAAAGAGCTAAACTGCGACCTCAACCACCACCGGGCAGTGATCAGAAGCTTTTTCTTGGTCGCGGATTCCTTTGCTGAGAATTTTAGCAGCAGTGATTTTATCGGCAATTAATGGAGAGCATAATAGATAATCGATTCTAAGGCCTTTATCATGTTGCCAGCCAGAGCCCCGATAATCCCACCAGCTGAAGGATTTGGCATCGGGATTTTGGGCGCGGTAGCTGTCAATTAGGCCAAGATTTAATAATTGACGCATTTTTTTTCTTTCTTCAAAGTGAAAGCAGATGGTATTTTCTAGGTTTTTTGGGTCATAAACATCATTATCTTCGACTCCGACGTTAAAATCGCCGGCAAAAACCGTCATTTCATTATATTTGAGTAAATTTTTGGCATGATGGCTGAGATTTTCAAAGAAATTTAATTTATATTGGAATTTTTTAGTTTCAACGATTTGCTGGCCCGGCAAAATTTCGCCACCGCCATTTGGAACATAGACCGAGGCAAATCTGATTGCCTGACCTGCAACCGGAATTAGCGCCTCAATATATCTTGCTTGCTCATCCTTTATACCATCATTATTTGGCAGTTCTTTTACCACCTCTTCGATACGAAATTTTGATAAAATTGCCACCCCATTATAGGTTTTTTGGCCTCTAATTGCAATATTATAGCCAAGATCGCTGATTGCTTCCAAGGGAAATTCTGATTCCTGGCATTTAATTTCTTGTAAAGCTACGATATCAGGATGGTAATTTTTTAGCCACCAAACCAGATTTTCAAGCCTGGCCCTAATTGAATTAACATTCCAACTTGCAATTTTAACTTGCATTATCTTTGGCCTCAATAATTTTAGCCTTAGAAATACCAACCAAAGCCGGTCTGATTAAGCGATCAGCTATTTTATAACCAGCCTGAATAACTTGGACCACCATTCCTTCTTCGCCTTCGCTTTCAACTTGTGCTAAAGCCTCGTGAAAATGATGATCAAATTTTTCACCAAGCGGGTAAATTCTGGTCACTGCATTTTTTTCAAGAATTTTCATTAATTCTTTTTTGGTCATCGCAATGGCATCAGCAAAACTCTTAATCGCCGGGCTTTTTTCAATCTCTTCATTTGGCGCATTATCGGTTGCCAAGAAAAAATTCTCAACCACCAAAACCAAATCACTGGCAAAGTTTGAAATTGCATATTTATTGGCTTTTTCTACCTCATCACGAGCTCTTTTACGGCTATTATCAAGTTCGGCTAGGCTTCTTAGTAATTTATCATTTAAATCAATGATTGCCTTTTCTAAATCCAGAATTTTTTTCAGACTTACCTCTTCTTGTTTTTGATTTTCTTCGCTTAATTCACTAGAATTAGACTCTTCCTGAACTTGTTTTTCTAAATTTTTGATTTCTTGCTCTTGATTTTCGTTATTTTGCGACATATGTAACCTATAGATTGATAATTAATAAAATATTTTAACTAAAAGCGATAAGAAGCGATAAGATAGTAACAATTTATAGAAGTTTCAACCATCTAATTGATAAAAAATCTTGTTTAAATACTGGTTTTGGATAAGAAATATGGAATATTTCTTATCCAAAACCAGCATTTTAAAGATTGCTTTATTGAAACTTTTAGTTACAATTCTCGCCCTTGAAATCACTTCAATCAATCTTAAAAAGAAATGCACGATATAATGAATCACCAAGCCAGCTATTTAGTACCAATGGTAATAGAGCAGACCTCACGCGGTGAGCGCTCTTTTGATATTTATTCGCGGCTTTTAAAAGAAAGAATTGTCTTTTTGTCAGGTCCGGTTAATGATCAGTTATCTTCTTTGATTATCGCGCAATTGCTATTTTTGGAATCTGAGGATCCTAAAAAAGATATTTGGCTTTACATCAACTCACCTGGTGGAATAGTTAGTTCCGGGCTTGCAATGTATGATACTATGCAATATATTCGCCCTAATATCAATACCGTTTGTATTGGCCAGGCAGCTTCAATGGGATCATTGTTGCTTGCAGCTGGCACTAAGGGTAAGAGGTTTTCTTTGCCTAACTCGCGAATCATGATTCATCAGCCTTCTGGCGGATATCAAGGACAAGCAACCGATATTGAGATTCACGCCAAAGAAACTATGGCTTTGAAAAAAAGATTAAATGAGATTTATGCCAGCCATACTGGCCAAAAATTAGCCACCATCGAAAAATCAATGGAAAGGGCTAATTTCATGTCTCCAAAAAAAGCCAAGGAGTTTGGAATTATTGATGAGGTAATAGTAAAAATGCCGGTTTTATAAATTAAATATCAAAAAATATGGATAATAACGATAATGAAGGTAAAAATTCCAGCCTATCTTGCTCATTTTGCAGCAAAAATAAAGATGATGTCAGAAAATTAATTGCCGGGCCTGCAGTCTTTATTTGCAATGAATGCATAATGCTTTGTGCTGACATTGTGAAAGCAGATGGTAAGAAATTAAATATCATTAAAAATAACCAACCAAAACCAACGCCTAAAGAAATCATAAAAATTTTAAACAATTATGTTATCGGTCAGGAATATGCAAAAAAAGTCTTGTCAGTTGCAGTTTATAACCATTACAAAAGAATTGATGCGCCAGCCTCATCAGTTGGTGATGTTGAATTAAGCAAATCTAATATTTTGCTAATTGGCCCAACCGGATGCGGCAAAACTTTACTAGCGCAAACTTTAGCCCATATACTTGATGTACCATTTACCATGGCCGATGCCACCTCATTAACTGAAGCTGGTTATGTTGGTGATGATGTCGAAAATATTATTTCGCGCTTACTACAAGCCGCTGAATTTAGTGTTGAAAAAGCACAAAGAGGCATAGTCTATATTGACGAAATTGATAAAATTGCCCGCAAATCTGATGATGGCACCAGAATGCGTGATATTTCAGGCGAAGGCGTGCAACAAGGTTTGTTAAAAATTATCGAAGGAACCATCGCTTCAGTACCAGCTCAGCCAGGCAAGAAAACCCCAAATAGCGAATATATTCAAATTGATACTAAAAATATTTTATTCATTTGCGCCGGTTCTTTTTCGGGCTTAAATAAAATCATTGCAACTAAAGGCAAGGGCTCAGCAATCGGCTTTGGAGCTGATGTTGGACAAAAATATGAGCATGAGAAAAAAGATATTTTTAATCAGGTCGAACCAAATGATTTGATTAAATTCGGCTTAATTCCGGAATTAGTCGGTAGATTACCAATTATTGCGCCTTTAGAAGGCTTAACCGAGGAAGATTTAATCAGAATTTTAAGTCAGCCAAAAAATTCCATCGTCAAGCAATATCAAAAATTATTCAATTTTGATGATATTGAATTAAAATTTGAAGATTTGGCGTTGGCACAAATTGCCAAAAAAGCTTTGGAACGCAAGACTGGAGCTCGTGGCTTAAGAGCAATAGTTGAAAATATCCTGCTTGATACTATGTTTGAATCACCTTCAAAGAAAAATATCAAATCAGTTACAGTAACATTAGATTCAGTAAATGATGGCAAGGCACCAACAGTTACCCTTCTTGGTAAAGATGATAAAAGCAAAGATGCCGCGGCGATTAAACAAAAAATCAAAGCGGTTTAAATTCTTTGCTTATGAGTAAAGAATCAATCGGCAATATCGCCAAAAACAGCTATAGTGATCAAAAATTCATGGGCTATGCCCTAAAAATTGCCAAGAAAAACCTCGGCCTCACTGCTCCAAATCCTGTAGTTGGCTGCGTTATCGTCAAAGATAATCAAATTATTGCAACTGCCGCAACCGCTAAAAAAGGCCGGCCTCACGCAGAAGCAATCGCAATTAAAAAAATCACTAATCCAAAATTATTAATCGGGGCAACGCTTTATGTAACTTTAGAGCCCTGTTGTCACCATGGCTCAACGCCACCCTGCAGCGATGCAATTATTGCCGCTAAAATTAGCAAAGTAGCGATTGCCACTAAAGACCCAGATAATAGGGTTAATGGTAAGGCGATCGCAAAGCTTAAAGAAGCCGGAATTGAAGTTATTTATGGCGTTAGGCAGGCTGAGGCTGAAGAATTAAATCGCGCTTTCTTCAAAGTTAAATTAACCGGCAAGCCCTATGTGACCTTAAAATTAGCAACTAGCCTTGACGCTAAAATTGCCACTCAAAATTATCATAGCAAATGGATTACCAGCGCTAATTCGCGCGATTTTGCTCATTATTTAAGAAGCATTAATGATTGCATATTAGTTGGCGCTAATACCGTTAGAAAGGATAATCCTGAGCTAGATTGCCGTCTCGAAGGGCTAGAGGATTATTCGCCAATTAGAGCGGTAATTTCTTCAGAACTCGATTTTGATCAGAATTGCAATATTTTTAACAATTATAAACAAGCAGCAACGCTGATTTTAACCGTCTTAAATCCCAATCAAAATAATTTGCAGAACTTACAAAAAACCATCGATAAAAAGAATATTGAGATCATTTTTTGCCAGCCTAATGAGCGGCAGATCGTTGATTTATCTGATGCGCTGGTAAATTTGGTTAAAAAAAATATTAATTCAGTTTTAATTGAAGGTGGCGGTAGTTTAGCTGCTGAATTTATCAGACAAGATCTAGTTGATGAAATAATATGGATTAGAAATAAAAGAATTATTGGTGGCGATGGCATTAACGCTATTGGTAATCTCAATTTGCTTGATGTTAATGATGCGATTAATAATTTCACCAAATCAGAGATCATAAATTACCCTGAAGATATCATCGAAATTTATCAAAAATCATCTAAGAGATAAATTATGAAAGAAAAAATTTTACAAATAATCTCGGCTCTGCTCAATAAAGATACCCCGGCACATGCTATCACCTCAATCATTGAAAAAAATAATAATATCGGCTTTGCAATTGATATTGGAGTTTTAGCAATTAGCCAAGAAGAAGGTGATAAATTGATTACTGAGATTTCAAGACAAATAAAGGCTGAAAATCCTTTAATTAATAAAGTAACCATCATTTTAACCTCAGATAAATCAAATGATAATTTTCAAGCAACTCCTGATATAAATCAAAAAAGCCCGCCGGCAGTAGCTTCAAAAAATAATTTAGGACAAGATATTTTGCCAGTAGCTGGAGTAAAGAAAATCATCGCCATAGCCTCAGCCAAGGGTGGGGTTGGCAAATCAACCATAGCCGCTAATTTGGCGCTATCTTTAAAAAAAATCGGCTATAATGTTGCCTTGGTTGATGCTGATATTTACGGCCCCTCAATTCCTTATTTATTAAACATCAATGCTAAGCCAGAAGTAAAAAATAACCTCATCATTGCAAGCCAAAATTTTGGCATTAAATCAATTTCAGTTGGATCTTTAATTGATGCTAGTAGTGCTGGAGTATGGCGCGGCCCCATGGTCAGTAAAATTTTATATCAGCTAATTAGAGGTGTTAATTGGTCTTTTGACGGTAAGGAAGTTGATATTATGATCATTGATATGCCGCCAGGTACCGGCGATATTTATTTAAGCCTGGCCGAAAAATTCCCAATCTCTGGCAGCGTAATTATTTCAAGTCCAGGCTCACTATCAGTAATTGATGTCGTCAAATCAATTGATATGTTTTTACGCCTTAAAATCAAAATCATCGGCCTCATTCAAAATATGGCCTATCTAAAAATCAATAATCAAAAACAATATTTATTTGGCCAAGATGGCGCTAAGGAATTAGCCAAAAAATTAGCCATTAATTTTTTAGGCGAGATTGCCATTAATCAGGAAATCTCTGATTCTGCCGAAAATAGAACACCAATTTGCGCCACCAATTCCAACCCCGAAATCACTCTAAATTTTGGCCAAATTGCCGAAAAAATTATCGATGCCATTGATTGGTGACATTGCGTATTTAGGAGAAATCTGTCATAGAATTCCTATCGCAAATAAAATTTAAAGTAAATCTGAAAATATATTGAACAATTTTTTTATTTTAAAGAATTGTGAATAAGTTTTTTGGTCTTGGATTTCCCTTCTTTATCAACAACACCAGCTGCAAAACTGATAGATTTTTTACCGCCACTTACTTGTGCTAACAAAGCTACCATTTTGTCTATTTTCAATATTTTGCTGTATCACCTTCTGCCTAATATCATTTCAGCTTTCTATTTGACCATTTAAATAATCTTAAATAATGGATTTATTTATCAACCAAATAAAACCACAAAAAGCCAAAATCCAAAAACTTAAACACTGTTTCGTTAAGACATAAATAAACCATTTAATCAAAATAAAGACAATTCTTGCCTTGACAATTCTAAAACCAACAATTGAAATCATCAGCCGCACTAACAAAAGCTAAAACAAAACAAGATATTTAAAAAACTAAAATATAGGCAAAACAAAATACTGACATCTAAATTTAGTCATAAATTTAAAAAACTAAATAATTTAAACATAAGCAAACTATGAAAACTTTCGATCAATCTAACATACACAACACCACCACATCGTCTCCTGAGTTATTCTTAGGCCATAACTCAGAGCTACCCTCAGAACTACCACAAGCCTCGACTCCCCAAGAAGAACTAACCACCCAAGAGCTAACCAAAGCTCTCTTTTACCTATCTCAAGACCAACTTCTACCAAATTACGCTGGTGATTTCAAAATAGAAAGAATTGACACTAACAATTCCAACCAAGCACAAACCAACTCTCTATTAACCAATCTAATCACCAAACAAGGCTATCACCTAACAAGAATTGACCACAGCCAAACTCAACTATCTTCCACCAAATCCCAATACTATCTAACCCGAGGCCTAATAGGCGGTGCCAGAACTCTGGACCAAACCCTATCTCTTCTAGAAGCATCTCAAGCCACCAATCAAAAAGTAGTCTTTATCTCCTACCGCTGGAGCGAAGAAAACGACCCCCAAATCGACCAATTATGCAGCGCTCTAGAAAAACAAGGCATCCTCCCTCTAAGAGACCGCGATAGCTTTGGACCAGGAGACCGAATCGATGAATATATGAAATTAATCAATCACCCCGCCTTAGATCAGGTAATCATGCTAGTAGATGAAGGATATTTAAAAAGCCGCAACTGCATGAATGAAATGCGCCTAACTTTTAGAAACCCCGAACTCTCCAAAAGCAAAGCAATAATCATTCCCCTAACTAGCAGCCTATTTAGCGCCTATCAAAGCAAAAAAGGCGAAACTACCGACCACTGGAAAACAAAACACCTTGACTACCAAGCTCAAGGCAACACCAAAGAAGCTGAGCTAGCCCTCCAAATTACCAAAAGAGTAGAAATCTTCTTAGACACTATGGGAATGCAAACCTCAGAAATCCTATCCAAAAGAGCTACCAGCGACTTCACCTCCCTAATCACCCAAATCAACCAACTAACCAAACAAACCACCACAGGTACCGCCAATCTTCTCCCCTTCAGCAAAGATAAATTCTATGTTGGCCGCGAAGACGAACAAGATTTCATCCTTCACTCTCTAACTCCAGGCCACATCACCACTCTAATTGGCCCCGGAGGAATTGGCAAATCAGCCTTAGTAAGGCACACTCTAAGAACCATGGAAAACGACCTCTTCAAACTTTTCCCCGACGGCGTAATCCTGGTTGAATTCAACAGCGGTATTACCGTCCTAAGAGCCATCAGTGATATAGTATTAACCCTAGATCCAACCAATGATTGCAAAAAACTCTATCAAAGCTATCAAAGACTAATCACCACCAAAAGAGTATTGCTATTAATCGATGGCGCCGAAGATGCCAGAATCCAAAAACAAGAAACCCACAATCTAGATGACATATTAGACCCAATTGAACAAAGTAAATCCTCAGTAATCATGACTACCAGAGTCCATGATGATATTAAGGACCAAGAAAGAGCAAGAGTCCTAAATGAACTAAACCAAGCCGAACAAAGAGAGTTACTATTAAAATACCTAGCCAATTACCGCCCTTTATCGACCACCTACCAACAATTAATCAACCAAAATAATCGAAATAATCAAGACAACAATACCCCCCAAACCAACCAAGCCAATTCAGAAATCAACCAAATACTATCCTATCTAGGAGGCCTACCCCTGGCAATTGAATTAGCTGGCTCCTATCTAAGCCGCACCAACATCCCCCTAACCACCTTCATTACCGAACTGGCAAAAAGCCCATTTGCATTATTAAATAAAGACAAATCCAAAGTAAAATCATCTGACCACCACCAAGGAGTAGAATATCTAATCCACAATAACATCACCCAATTAGACAACATAAAAGATAAGACCGAAGCCCAAATCAGCAAAGATGCTCTTCTAATCCTGGGTAATGGCGCATATTCTGCCCTATCTTATAATCGCCTAAAATCGATCCTAACCGACCTCTATCCAGATTTAACTGATAACCTGCTAGCCGATGGGGTATTAAGAAACCTGCAACAATTAGGGCTAATCAAAGCCGAAGGCCAAGACAAATTCGTAGTAGTTCACACTCTAGTATATCGCTACATCCAAGATAAACTAGACTTACCAGCAACTATTAAAACCGCCATGATCAATAACTATGAAAATTACCTAAGGCAATCATCAACCACCCAAGAAGCATGGCCAGAAATCGACCAAGAACTAATCCACGTCATTGGCATAATCAAACTAGCAATCAAGACCAAGCAATATCAAAAAGCAGTAGAGCTAATTGACCAAATACAATCAGAAGTTGACAAACCATACGATAGCTACAAATACTACTTAGACAATAATGGCGATTACCTAGAAAATCTAGAAATCCTCCAATTGAGACTAAAAGCAATAGAAGAGGCCATCAAACAACAAACAGCGACAGATAAACAACAACTAACCACCAAACCAGAGCTAACCACCAACTACCAACTAGAAGACATTGCTGATTGCCACATTCTAATTGGAATACTGGAAAACAAATTTGCCAATTACGACCAATCCCTTAGCTATCTTAACAAAGCGCATGAAATATACCTAAAAAACCTAGGTAGTGAACATGAAAAAACCGCACTTGCAATACACAACATTGCCTCCGTATATGACAACCAAGGCCAATACGACCAAGCTTTAGAGCAATATCAGATAGCTTTAAGGATCATGAAAGCGAAACTAGGCGAAGATCACCCCTCTGTAGCTGATACCATCAACAACATTGCCCTCGTATATTACAACCAAGGCCAATACGACCAAGCTTTAGAGCAATATCAGATAGCTTTAAGGATCAGGAAAGCGAAACTAGGCGAAGATCACCCCTTTGTAGCTGATACCATCAACAACATTGCCGTCGTATATCGCAACCAAGGCCAATACGACCAAGCTTTAGAGCAATATCAGATAGCTTTAAGGATCTATAAAGCGAAACTAGGCGAAGATCACCCCTCTGTAGCCGGTACCATCAACAACATTGCCCTCGTATATCGCAACCAAGGCCAATACGACCAAGCTTTAGAGCAATATCAGATAGCTTTAAGGATCAGGAAAGCGAAACTAGGCGAAGATCACCCCGACACCCGAGGTACTCTAAACAACATTAAAATTCTAAAATCCAAAATGAAAACTCCCTCTACCTCACCAGTCCAAACCCAAATAGCAAAAGCAATAACTAAACGCTGCACTATAATGTAAATATTCATTATTGTGACTAGCCTAATGAAATTCAATATAGAGGGGGTGGGGTCGGATGTGTTCTGCCAACCACAAGGCCATCTTTATCGGAATTATTTTGATTAATTATTTATGGTTGACAAAAAGGCGCCTGACCTCTTTTTGACCTCATACCAAATCCCACCTATAATAGAATATTACAATTGACAAAAAGTAATTTATCCTAAATAGTTAATTAGTTTTTTTAATTTAATTAACTATTCACAACTTATGGCAAAAAATA
>JACCDT010025913.1_pt1 | contig 12921 bp, 7 predicted proteins | sample 7446291 | NCBI WGS metagenome assembly JACCDT01 (sample SAMN15323446, study PRJNA562643) | freshwater metagenome | isolation source: river surface water | place: USA:Blue River Watershed | collected 2017-08-17
CTGAACCAGTTGCTGAACCAGTTGCTGAACCAGTTGCTGAACCAGTTGCTGAACCAGTTGCTGAACCAGTTGCTGAACCAGTTGCTGAACCAGTTGCTGAACCAGTTGCTGAACCAGTAGAAGAGCCAGTCGCTGAACCAGTTGCTGAACCAGTAGAAGAGCCAGTCGCTGAACCAGTAGAAGAGCCAGTCGCTGAACCAGTTGCTGAACCAGTAGAAGAGCCAGTCGCTGAACCAGTTGCTGAACCAGTTGCTGAACCAGTAGAAGAGGAAGAGGAACAATCAGTCGAGTCAGTAGAGTCAGTAGAGTCAGTAGAGTCTGTTGAACCTATTATTACTCAACCAACTGAAACCATTGTAGAGCCTACTTCAACGCCTAGTGTTACTAGAGTAGTTAGAACAGTAAAACCAGTAAAAAGGGTACTTAAAAAAAAGGTAGCACTTAAATCTAAGTAAGTATGTATAATCTATTATGATAATATAAAACATAATGTCGTCGAGTAGTACATCTATTAGTCCTATTAAATTAAAAAATAAGCCAGCACCCTTACAAAAGATTACTATACCCTTAGTTGATGATAGTATTGGCGAAGCGGTTGGGAAATTCTTAGGATTTGGTGGTTTTAAAGAAGCGCAAAACGCATTTCATGCGTGGTGTAGAAGTATAGCAATAATTATTTTATTGGGAATTATTGTATGGGGGATATATTCAGAACATCAAGAAACCGTTAGGCTAGATGATTTAAGTGAAGTAGTAAAAAAAGATACAATCATGTATAATGCAATAATGGAACTAGATGATTGCGCACGAGAAAAGTATCTTAGATCATTAAAAAAAACATTTGAAAAAGAGCCTCCTACCCTGTTCAATAAATATTATAAAAGCGTACAAGTAGCTTTATTGGCTGGTGTTTGCAGTGAATATATTGTTAATGGAAATGGATCTAAACCTATTGCTATTGTTGGAAAAACAGTAGTGTATACATTATTAATGGTTATCTTAGGAAATAAATAACCTTATAAATCCTCTATCCAAAGATCTATTTTAATTTTTTTTGGATTGGATTTTAATAGATTTACAGACTCTTTAATACTATGATTGTATCTACTACTACCACAAACGAATATTCCAATAGGATCATTTGCATTTTTAATTGTACTAATATTATGTGATATTATATTTAATGAATTGATTCGCTCAAGCATAACAATGATTGGTATCTGAATTCCATGAACAATATCTATACCAGATTTATAATGAATTAACGTTTGAAGGAAATTAAATTTATGTAATTGCGGTTTAGATATAGTTTGTTTTAATTGTTTAGATGTATTTGAATAAAATATATAGATCTGTAAATTAGGTTTTAAATGAATTTCTCGCAAAATATTAGCAAATTGATTAATTATTTCCATATTGCCGATACTCCATATAAGTAAGTTATTATTTTTATATTCGAGTGATTGGTTTATAATAGATAAAAAGGGGGTAATTCCTATTCCAGAACAAAAGAAAATTTTATTAGTATAAAATTTATAGAATCTAAAGCATGAAGGAATCACATGACCTAAATTAATATACTGAGTTATTTGACTATTTGCATTAATAGTAATATTATCAATAAGCTTATTAGTCCATTTACCAGAGTTTGCTATACTAACATAACTCTTATTAATATCTAAACCACTGGAAATAGTAAATGGATGCCATTCTAATAATGATGTAATCGGATGATTAATATACGCAGATACTGCTATTCCATATTCTAATTGTTTTATCATATATGGGCTATTAATAAAACTTAATCTAATAATTGAATCGGTTATATACCAATTATCTATCTCTAATTTGTTACAATATAATATTTCCATATATCTAGATGCAATAAATAGAAGTAATGCTGGTAATATAAATATATAAGATAAATTGAATCCTAATAATTGTTGTGTTCCATGGATTATCATAATAATAAAAAATATAACTGCAAGTGTTCGATGAACATTATAAAATGTAGAGCTTCTAATTAGATTATATTTTTGAAATATTACTCCTAATCCAATAATAGAAATGATACTAACTAATATGATTCCAGTATAATACGCTAGTTGGTTAATAAAATACGACCATGATATTTCAATAGGAAATTTAGTATCTTTAGGGATAGTGAGTACATCATTATATGTACATCCAGATTTACATACATTTAATACATTGGTTACATGTAACCAATGTCCAATTATATGAATGATAGTACCAATAAAAATTTTGATACCTAATATTCTATGTACTAATCCAAATGAATTTGTTGATATTTTATGTACTAAATGATGATCAATATATTTAATTATATTTGATATATGTATCAATAGTAATGATGAGTTAAACAAAATTATGACTGCGCCAATTCGCGCAAATAATAAATATGGAGTATATGTTTTATACTTGCTAAGTATTACTTGTAGTATGATTAATAACTCTATTAACGCAATTACTATTGCTAAAATATTAATATTGGATGAACAAATAGAGTTACGTATTTGTTTTTTTCCTTGATAGAACCATAATGGAGTTTTTATAATATTATAATGGTTGTATGTAGTTGCAACAAAACTGATTCTATTAAATTTATCTCTATTGATCATATTTACTTTAACTGGTACTGATTGGGATTCTACATAATCAATTATACGCGTTTGGCTAATTATAGATTTAGTTTTACCAGTATGATCAGTAAAATTAATTTTATTAAGAAGAGTTTCTATCTCAATTTTTGGTAAAGGAGTAATTCCTTTGGTTAAACATACATGGTTGTATGCATTATATAAGTCATTGATATAAACTATATTATTCGGATATGCCAATAGTTTATAATCGTCATGTACTACATCTGGTCCGTCAAATGATGATGTTCTGCCATTCATTTTATTTTCTAATCGTTTTGCGTTAATTCTGGATTCCTTTGGATAACTATTTGTTAATTTAAAGGTCCTTTTTTTTGGCATACGATTTTATATTAGATATCTTAGATATCGGGATAGTAGAGCACGAAGTACTTCGCAAGGTACTCTGTTCAATAGATGGCTTTATATTGATAGAAGGGTTATGTTTATAGTTATTTAATAACACTTTATTATATATTTAATGATAATTTTAATGCTCCGGAGCTTTCTCAAGACATTAACATAAAATAGAGATTCAGGTAATATTAACCAACATAATATAAACCTAAGTAAATTAAGTTAAAACATGGAAGCAACAAAACCAGATTTTTATATGGTTCGCGATAGCGAATCTATGCGCTTTCCATGGATTCGTCGCAGTATTATTGTAATATCATTTCTTATATTATTAGCATGGGTCGCATTTGTAAGTTACTCTGCATACCAAGATCCAAATGTATTATGCTTTACTGACAAGTATATTAACTTAGCAACTTATGTAATGTTAGGTACATCTGTTATTGGATTATTGGTATACATGGGATCCCCAGATTCTAAACAAAAATTAACATCATGGATTCGACGTATTCCTATGTTTTGGGATTCTATTATGGATAGCGGGTATACCCCATATTTTAACCCTGATTATTATGAAATTAAAAATGGGCATTATGTTAGAGTTCAAAGTAGTGAATATAAAGTAGATCATGTTGGTTTACCAATAGTAACAGCACTTACTCCATTAAATAGTTTTAACTATAGCATCTATTATAGATATTATAAATCTATTATTGAATCAGCAAAAAAATGGAAGGATAATACAAATGATGATATGATTAGAATGCTCCGAAAATATTTAATTGAACGTTCGCAAATTGTATTAGTTGGTGCTACTTGTATGATTGTTAAATCTAGATCAGGAGAACATTTATTAATTCATAATAGTAAATATACTGATTTTATTCAAGATCAAATTATAATTACTCGTAGATCTGATTTAGATAAAAAACGTACAAAAGCATTAGAATTCCAGATAAAGTATATTGAAGGAATTGAACATTTTGCAAATCGATTACAAGACCGGTTTGTAAATCCTCCTGCTGGTTATAGAAAGGATACTCCATTATTTGAACACTATGATCAATTATTTAATGAAATGATTCAATTGAACGAGTGTAATAATGAAACTATTATACAGCAATTACAAGGAGTATTAAATGAATTATTAAACTCATCTAAGATTCCACAAAGTATAAAATCAGTTCATTCTAAATGTTTAGATTTAAATATTGCCAATGCCGTTAAAAACACTGACAATGGAAAACTATTAGAAAATGAAATCCAATCTGAAATTTTAAATAAGCTAAATCCTACCGATAAGAGCAATAAGACAGAAATTATATTTAACAAACTAATTAATTTTGTCACATCTAAATACACTAAGGCTATTGAAATGGATCCTCGATTAATTAAATCTAAACAAATACTTAATACTTTTATTAATGATTCTGAAAAATTAAAATCAAATTTACATAAAAAATCAATTAATAATAAATGTGAGTATGTAACAAAAATCAAAGTATTACCAATATATGATCCAAAGAGAACATTAGGACCAATTATTGCTGCTACTAATAAGGGGTATAGTACTGTTCATGGAGTTAGACATGCCATTAATACTATAAAGAATACTAGTAGTTCTACTAATTCCACTGTTATGTCTGCTATTCAATCTTTAATTAAATCTAAATCTTCTCCTACTGCGGAGTTAACATCAACTGCTAAATCTGCGGTACAGCATGCTAATGTACAATTAACTATATCGGCGACTAAAAGAGATATGCTTCTAGAACGATATAACCAACTTACCGCCACAATGGAAACATTGAAAAAGTCACTTGCAAGTAGTTCATCCTATAAAAATATACAAGATATCGCTAAATTAACTCAGGAGGAACAACAAAAGGCAGCTCTAGCTCTAGAGGCTGAAAAATTAATCCATTTACAAATTGCCGATATTCAATCACAAGCACAAAAAATTGAATTGGTTGTAAAAGAAATAGATTCTCATCAAGCTAAACTACAAAAGGATATGTTAAAATATATTACTGATTTAGGTAAGCAAACGCATATAAATGAGGGACTAACCAATCAATTACAAAATTGCACATCATCCTTAAGTAGAGTTACTGCGGAAAAACTTGATTTACAAAATCAATTAATTCAATTAACTGAAATAAATGCATCAATGAGTTCCAATAATGAGCAGAACATTCAAATTCGTGAACAACAACGTATGCAAATTGAAGCCAATCAGAAAAAAATTGAGAGCATTAATATTATGATTCAATCTAAAGAACGAAATATTAATGACCTTACTAGAGAACGCGATGGATATGAAGCAACAAATAAAATACAACTTGATTCAATCAATAGATTAAAAGAAGAGTTAGAACGAAAAACAAGCGAATTTGAGTCCAATAACGCAAAGAGTGAACAAGAGGCTATGAAACTTAATACAGCATTATCTGAATTACAGAGAGTTAATCAGAATTTACAAAATACTCTCGATGCAAATCAAGTTATGATAGAAGCTATTAAGAAAGAAGGGGATGAGCGATTGCAAAAAGTAGTTAACGAAAATAAAGAAAAAACTACACAGGTATTAGAACAACTTGATACAGTTTCATCCCAGTTGTTACGTTCGCAACAAGAAAAAGCAAAATATGAAGCAGAGTTAAAAGCAAAAAATGACGAAATCGCACAACATGCTATAAAATTACAACAAGTAAAAACTGCTGCCGAAAATAAAGCTAAACAAGTAGCCACCTTGAGTAAAGCATCTTATGCATTCCTTTCATCGTTAACTCAAACTAAACAACAGCAAAGAGAAGAGCAAGAAAGACAAAAGTATGAGGAATTAAATAAGCAACTAATGCAAGTAAAGGATGAGCTTGCAGCAAGAGATCATCAAATTAAAGAAAATGAAAAACGTATAATTGATCTTCAATCAAATAAAGATGAGGCTGTTGCTATTATAGCTGCATTACAACAAAAATCCGTACAATCTGAAGAAGATCTAATAGAACTTAAACGTCAAAATGATAGATACATTGAAATTCAATATAATTTAAATTTACTAGAAATGGCTAATGCCGCTACTGCAAATAAAGAACAAATCGAGCAGTTAATGATGGAAAAGGAAATGTATCATTCTACATTGCAAAACAACCCACAAGAAACATATAAAAATGAATTAGCTGAATTAGAACGTCATAGAGAAGAAGCTACTAGATATCAATTACAATTAGAAACATTAAGAAATGATCAAAAAAGATTAGAAACAAATGCAGCTTATTCAAATGAAACTAATGCAAAATTAAAAGCAGAAAATACTGCACTTGAGCGTAGCTATGCCAGTTTACAAGAATCATTAACACAACAAGTTAATGAACTAAAAGAAACATATGATACTAATTTAGATCAGCTATCGCAACGGGCATATGAATGTGTTAAAGTTGCTAAAAGACTAAAAAAATATGATAAAACTGGAATTACCATTAATATTAATAAACGCAAACCAATTAAAGTTGATTCGATTGTATTAGATTTAGAATTGATAAAGAACTTAAATAATCAAATGGATGCTTATTTTAATAATAAAGCATCAACCTCTTTAAATACTTTTATAACAACCTTTTATGAACCATTATCAAATAGTGAACCTACTTTATTAAATGCAAATTCTGGTAAGATATTTGTATTTGTGTACAGTATGTATAAAATTATTTCTAATAATGAAAAAATTAAGAAGGCAATCAAAGACCAAATTAATAATATAAAACATTGTGGACAAATAAAAGCGGAACAGTCTAAAATATTAAATTTATGTAATAAATTTATTAATGACGGTCGAGACTTATTTGATAATCCAGAGTCAATGAGAATTGTAATTAATGTTAATAAAATTACATATTTAGGAGATCAACTTAAAAAGTTTAAGGATGTGGCAGATATAAATAATATTATTATGACGGCATTAACCAATAATATGTTCTCTGCAGCTGATGAAGGCCAACCACAAACAGCTATTGATCAAACAAATCAACCACCAGTTCAACATAGATCAAGTAACTCAAAGTCTAAACAATCTCATACCCAACATAGACTCAGTGACCCGCGTATACAACCAGAAATACCTCGTAAATCAAGTAACCCAAAATCTCAACAAGCAAAATCATATAGTTCTGCTCCGGCGGCTTTTAGTGAGCCCATTTCCATGACATATGAAGAACGAGAACGTCAAAAACGAGAAGCTGCTAGTGTAAGAGAAATAGATGAAGATGTGTTTCTATACACACCAGCCGCGCCTACTACAGAATATGCATCCCCTGAAGAGGTAGATGCGCTATTGGATGAGACTACAAACTATAGACGACGTTAATAGTACTCTATGAGCATAAGCTACTGTGTTAGATAAGAATTTTTTTCGAAATCTAATATCAAATCTATTATGATAGATTAGTATTAAAATATATTATTTGATATACATAGTTAATAGATAACAGAGGTATCAGGGTTTCATCGAGATCTAATCATGCAAGCTTCTACATCAACTACTGATAGCAATCCTTTATATGATTATAAGGGATTAAATTTTGCACTATACCGTCAAGCTATCAAAACGAATATTCCTATTAAAAACTTTTCTACTGATCCTAATCCAGATGTAGTTACTAAACAGCAAGTAATTAGTGAATTTAGTAGTCAAAAAAATACTACTCTATTAACAAATCTAATTATTAGTAAAAATTCAATTGGACAAGCAGTAGATCAAAAAATAGTATTTGATAAAATAACTACCTTTATTCAATCATGGATTAATATGGGAAAATTTGATAAACTAAACTCATTTTTGTCATTCAATTTAATGATCAATTATTATAATAAAGAGTTTATTAGCGCATTTGCTAATACAATTTTACCGGTAGATGTAGTTAAAGTAAAAAGTGTTACAAATCCTAATGGTATGTATGTACAACAAACACGTACTCTAGCATTCAAATCAAAACCGCCACCATTCTGGGAACGTGCTTTATATAAACGATTAGAAGACCGTGTACGAGATGTACCTATGGATGAAACAGAAGATCTCTTCTACAAATTTGAATTAACTGGCAAAAAAATTCCCACGCGTACAAATGTAAGTGATATATATGAAAGAGAAGAGTTTCACTTTCGAATGAATCCAAAGTATTAAAACGATCTGAGAGTTCGATAATTCTACTTAGCCAATGGAATACGGGATCCTTTTTTTACTTTGCGTTTAATAACGCGTTTTGTTTGTTGATTAATCCCATCAAATTTAATTCCATTCTCTTGGAAGATTGGACGAATCAAATCAAATTTTTGGATCATATCCAATGATAAGGTACGCACCGATCCAAAGTTACAATTGAAATGCTCTTCAAATTCGTTAGAACTCATTGCATATTTTGTAGCAGTGATATAGAAACTAATAACTGCCAATGCGCGAGTACTCGACTTTGCATTTGGATTAATAATTTTATTATCAATTACAAATTTGAGCAACTCAATTAATACATTAGTATGCGCATCAGAGATTTCCAATGAGGCAGCGTATGTGAAAATATAACTCTCTTCAGCATTAATACTGCGGATATCAATATCAAGATGTCCATAGTCTAATAGCTCCCTAATTTTTTTATCACCTTTTGAATATGTAGATGGATCAATTTCAAACCATTTGTAAATATCAGATGGCTTAAAACTAATTTTATGCTTTAAACATTCATAGTAGGTTAACGATGCTAATATTGCTTTAAAGATAGTACCTCTAGCAATATTACCAGATAATCTAATATGTCGATATTGATCAGCAACTGCTAACAATACTTCTTTTGGAATAACCACATTTTTAGTCAAACGATGAAATCCAAATAAAACATTGTTTAATAGTGTTTCATAATTGGATTCCGAGGTGTTCGAATTAGCGCGCAAAATCGATTGATAACGATATGCATTACTACCTACACATCGAATGCCAGTAGATAATACATTATAACTATTATCAGAGGTAATTGACGTATAATCAGACACCTCTACATTTTCTTTCATATATCCACATTGTTCGCAAATATATTGATTAACTCTAACTGACATATGGATATTACAATTTGGACATGAGCTATAATCAATTTGTTCATCTATAGTTTCATTAGTTTCATCATCATTAATAGAACTAAAGAATGTTTCGATATTGTTAAGTAAATCAAATGATTCCATCATTATTCTGTATGTATAGAGTTTTTGTAGGAATCGTATTAGTTTCAAAGGCAAGTTTATATTATATATCCGTACTGTCAATTTTAGAGATTAATTTAGAATACAATGATAATTATAGACCGGAGAAAAGGTTTTGGTCTCTACTCTAGAATATCTATTTTTATATACTCAATATGTATGAATAAGCATTATCTCTTATTACTTTTATTGCAGCAATCTTTTAATCTATTTGACAATATAAAAACAATAAGATTTAATCAGTTATATATAGACCAAAATTATGGATCCAAATTCTCCTACCTCAAGCGGTTTAGCGGCTGAAATTGCCAAAGAACCTAAAGAATCTAAAGTAAGTATAGATACATCTGACTTATCTAAGTATGGAACTAATCGTTTTTGGTGGTTTTGCCGCACATGGAAAGCAAATATTATATTTCTTATATTAGTAGCAGGTGTTATATTTTTAATTTATTTACTCGAAGAGCTTATTAGAACTAATAAATGCTCCGCTGATAAAACTAAAGCTAGTTTATATGTTATAGGAATATTAGCATCATCAGTAGCTATATATCAATTAATATGGCCACATACAAAATTATGGGCAGTAACCTCAGAATTTAATAGAATGACTGGTTGGCGTGCTTTTTCACACCGACAAAAACTTGAAAAAAAAGCTGTAGCTCTTAAAGAAAGAACAAGATTAGCCGACATTGAAGCTGCAAATAAACCACAAGAACTTCCTAAACAACCAACATACAGTTATTCAGATCCAAATTATTTTAAACAACTACAATCTCAACAACAGCAATACCAATATCAACAACCGCCTGAGAGACAGTCCTATCAACAACCTCGATTACAACCACCTCCACAAAACCAAGCAGCAAATGCTGCGAGACAACGATTGTTAGCTAATCAGCAACAACGATTACAACAGGAAGCTACTGCTAGAGAACAATATGGACAACAAAAAATACAAGAAGCTGAGTTTCAACGTCGTCAACAAATGAAACCAGTTTTAGATGAGTTTCAACGTCGTCAACAAAATCCTGCAGTCATTGGGCCAATGAAATTAGCTCCACTAAACCCACCGCAACCAACGAAAGCCGAGTTTATTGCACAAGGTTTATCTCATGCTTATGAAAAAGAAAATCAACCACTCATCCAACAACAACCAACTGAAAGTAGTTGGTCTTCTTGGTTCCCTACTAACTGGTTTGATTCAAAAAATGGAATGTTTGGTGCGGATCCACAAGAGGAACGAGAGGAACGAGAACGTCAAAGACAACCACAACAAGTAGAGTCACTAAATGATGTAAATTACGGATGGTCCTTGTAAAAAAAAATAAAGTATATAAATTTAAAAGATATTCAATTTATGCAGAATTAGCTGCAAATCTATTCATCATATAAGCCATGTATTCTGCGATTGTATCTTTATTATAATAGGTTTTTGCAAACACTTTAGCTTGCTTAACTATCTTTTTACATTCGTCGTCATTAGCTCTACACCATAAAATTTTCTCTTCTAGATCACTTAAATCACTTTTAATTGGTACATAATGTTTCCAAGGCTTTAAATTGTTATCAGTCCATGTTTGATCATTGTATAAAGAATCTACTAATAGCATTAAACAACCTGAATTTAAAATCCAACTACCACGATTACTTGTAGTATGTCCATCCATATTAATCAAATATTTATAACACACCTGTTCATTCATTGGCATCTTTTGTTTTAATCGAACCCCATTTGCTTCCATCTCTTTTGGAATAAGATAATGTACAAAGCCGCCTGAATCAATTTTATCAGATAAGTTCCAACTAGTTAATCCAGCATCAAGAAGAGACCTTTGGTCTCTAGTATCCCATTCGGATGATATCTTTGCTAGATGAATACGCTGGTTATTATTTAGTCGACCAGTTGCAGCTCCACGAAAGAATGCAGTTTCTATTTTATTTTCCCATGAAACATCATCAATAATTGGATAGTATTCTTCTGGTTTAGTTGCAATAATCCAATCCTGTACAATAGGAATAGTAATATCCAAATATTCAGGATTACTATAGGATGTAATAATTGGAGCATATGATGTCGCTGGGTGTTTAATTTTTGGTGGTTCATTTCTATACAAGAATGTATATGGCTGACGTAAATCAGCTCGTAAAATTGGATGATCTCGCTTATTAATTACAAACATAGTATTGGATACTTTATGTTGTACTAAAGCTTCTGAAATCATTTCATAATACTCTTGCAAGCTATGCTGACCCCAGACATCTGGACGCGATTCTACATTTAGAAAATGATGGTTTGCCCACCAATATTTAGGATTCAATTGCATACGTCTGCTAAACCCAAGTACTTTTTTTTTATGATTCAAATAATCTTTTACTGGGGTCGGTGTATCGTTTGATACTCCAAAGAAAGTTAATTCATTCGACCAACTGTTTCGATAATTTGCATTTGCAAACGGTAAAAATGCTTCCAGTTTATTATTTCGGATGGATACAAATATACCAGCTCGTGTTTCCCAGAAGGTATATTTAATAGTATTAATAATACTCTCCTTGTTTAAATTTTGATATAATGGATTCTTTAACTTTGTATTTATTTCCATAAACAAATGTTTACGGCATGTATCTGTCAAATTTTCATTACGGTTACCTCCATGCTTACGTAAAATGAATTGATCAATAATTTCAGTTTGAACTGATGACCAAGTGCTAATAATTGGGAATGCCATGATAGTTATACGATAATGGATATATTAGTTATGAGAACAATCAATTTTAGTAAAATTGATTTAGTTCAGCGATAATATATTAGATACTAACAAATATGCCTAGATACTGTAAAACTATTGATTGTACTAAACGTCCATCTTATGGATTACCAGATGATAAAAAAGCTACCTATTGTAAATCACATGCATTAGATGATATGATTGATATTGTTAATAAACGTTGTTTAGAGCCTGATTGTACTACTCGACCATCATATGGATTACCAGATGATAAAAGAGCTACCTATTGTAAATCTCATGCATTAGAAGGTATGATTGATATAGTAAGTAAACGTTGTTTAGATCCTGATTGTACTACTAAGCCATCCTATGGATTATCGGATGACAAAAAAGCTACTTATTGTAAATCACATGCATCAGATGATATGATTGATATCAAAAGTAAACGTTGTAAAGCTATTGATTGCACTAAACGACCATTATATGGATTACCAGATGATAAAAAAGCTACTTATTGTAAATCGCATGCATTAGATGATATGATTGATATTGTTAATAAACGTTGTTTAGAGCCTGATTGCACTAAACAGCCATCCTATGGATTATCGGATGACAAAAAAGCTACCTATTGTAAATCACATGCATTAAAGGGTATGATTGATATCGTATCTAAAAGATGTTTAGATCCTGATTGTACTAAGGTACCATCTTTTGGATTATCGGATGACAAAAAAGCTACCTATTGTAAATCACATGCATCAGATGATATGATTGATATCAAAAGTAAACAATGTTTAGATCCTAATTGTCCTACTCGGCCAAATTTTGGATTTCCAGATGATAAAAGAGCTACCTATTGTAAATCTCATGCATTAGAAGATATGATTGATATTGTTAATAAACGTTGTTTAGATCCTGATTGTACTAAA
>JACCDT010251346.1_pt1 | contig 12912 bp, 22 predicted proteins | sample 7446291 | NCBI WGS metagenome assembly JACCDT01 (sample SAMN15323446, study PRJNA562643) | freshwater metagenome | isolation source: river surface water | place: USA:Blue River Watershed | collected 2017-08-17
GAACGCCTTGCAGAATTAAAACGTGAAATGGGACGACACCGTGCGATTGATGGTGGTAAATCTATTGTAGGCTCAACCACAGTCGGAAAAGAATTTGCCCGGTATAAATCATGGGCCATTCCTACACTGCGCACGACTGCGAATAACCTTGGGCGCTTAACCCAAATGCTTGCCAGTAACCGGTCAGAGGCACTCAAGAGTCGTGAGTTTCAAGAACTTCTACGTGTCGCCATGATTGGTACATTCATTGGGCTCATCGGTTTCGCCATGGACGACGAGGATGAGGACACTTTTATTGGTGGACTAAAAAAGAGGATCGTGAACGATACTCTTTCTAGTATTTCGGCCCTTGATCCGAAGACGATTCTATCTGTGCCCCGCATGGCAACATTTATTGCTGACGTAGGACTTGGAATTTCCCAGCTTGTTCGGCTTGAGCGAAATAAAACGGATGGTGAGCTGAAAGGTGTGAACACGCTCCAAAGAGCGGCGACACCTTCTACAGTAAACTTGATCTTAAAGAACATTGGTGAGGCTGGAAAAAATCGTGGTCCGAAATTACCGAAACTCCCCAAGCTCCCTAAATTACCAGAATTGCCGGAACTGCCAGAGCTTCCCGAGCTGCCAGAATTACCGACACTCTAGTACCCGCATCTTCCTAGGATGGTACACCAGAAAAAGAGTGCAAGCTCCACGATACCGAGCAACCATCCGAGCGTGATCACAATCATAATGAACCACTCACCCTGTCTGATCCACGCTTTATACAATTCAATTAGCTCCCGCATAAAAAATAAATATTAAATAAGATCTGCCTGCGCGCCAGTTTTTATTACCCCCTCCCGAAGCGCGCTCTTGAGTATGTCCTCAAAGTCTTCGAGACTCATGGCCACAACCACACCAGCATTTTTGCGTTTGTGCATGACGATATTGTAGTTGCGGCCATCCGGCATCTTGCCGAGTTCCGTATGAAAGTTTATGGCCTGTGTGTATTTGAGCTGTACATTGAACGGATCAGTGAAGCATAGGTCCACTTTCTGATCATCCTTCATGCGGCTCGCGTATCGGGAGGTCAAGCATTTCTCCCAACCCAAACGAACAAAGAAGAGTCGTGCCCACTGCTCGAAGGTGTGTCCGGCTTTGCGGTTATTTCTTGGCATATTCTTTTAAGTAGCCTGCCCGTATCATCCCCATAACTGCAGTGAAGGACCAATTTGCAAGGAACGCCACTGCACATGTTCTCTCGAATGTGGTCACATATACCGCCCGATTTTGCCTCAAAAGTTCCATGAAGCGCGCCGGAGTTTTGACCACCTTACCTATTCGTTTTGGGTCTGCCATACACTTGAAATAATTCGTACGGAGCTTGGCGCTCCATAGCTTTTAAATAAAAATGTTCTAACATCTTGTGGAACTCGATATGCAACGGTCGCCATATTTGATCCCAGTCGATTTTCGGATACCGGGCCAGCTCTTCTGGTGTGGCCCTGAGAAGGCATAGAAACTCACCTAAACGATTATCCCGAGCCGATATGGTACTTCCCCTGTGGTGAAGCACACAGCGCCCTATAATCGCAAACCGCTCATCTATTTGCCTCCCGGCGTAGAAAAAACGGTGGTCCCACTCGACCCGACCAGAGTGCCTGACCTCGGTATCCTCTCCTTCTGGTGGAAGGACGCAGAAACATGTGGTCATGAACGGGTCTTGCTCAAGGAGTTTCTTCACTGATTTTTTGATTGGTCTCATACACGTTCTCTTAGTCGCGCTTGCAATAAACGAATAAATCGATGGACATTTGGGTGTTCAAATGCTGTTCTCATAATGTGAAATTCTTGTACCTCTATGCCACCTAAACCTTCCGTGTCATTTGGGCTGAGAAGAAAGTAAGTCTCTTCATTTGTATATATTTTTTGATCGGTAATAGTAATTTGTACCTGCTTTTTTTGTGCTTTAATCATTTCGAGCGCAGAAGTCATGGCCTCATGTTCATCTCGATGATCGTTGTGAACGATAACGATATATTTCATACATTGTCATCTAAGTCATGGTAGCCCGCCTTCCATTCCTCGGCGGTTGGTAAATAAACTTTTGCCTTCTCCGGTGCCCACACCCGGATATTTTCAATGAACGCGCTCATGGGCTTCTTCTTCATTTGCGAGGTCGTAGGTTTGTACTCGAACTCTTCCCCGGATTTAAGCCTTCCCACCACAGTTTCGGAAAACTTCCATGTGAGAAAGGCTTTCATCACATCGACTGCATCCCCTGTAAAATCACAGATTGTTTTGATGCAGGCGTGCAGGTATTTGTTTTGTGGCAACGTGCGCTTGTCATCACGCTCCACAACTTTGAGGACAAACTCTTTCCCCTTCAACTGATTAAATTCTGCGGCCAGTTTCGACTTGTCGTAAAAAATGATCTTACCTTCCGCGGTTACATTACCGAATACTGGATTGTAGTGCATAGGTCACGGTATTAGCGGCTGTGACGAACTCCGTCGCATTCTTTCGGTATCCAGCCACTCGTTTGCCTCCGCCTTTTCTCATACTCCACCAACCTTTTGCTACAAGGTCATCGTACATGGTGTTGAGCTCGTCGATCATAGTCCGACATTGCCCCACGGTACGGGTGGTGGTGTACTTTTTGATGCGCCCATTCCCTGAATCGAGACGGTAGAGAGTGAAGTTTGGCATGACCCCCGTGAGGAAGTAGTGGACCATGCAGTACATTGTGATCTGCTTGTTTGAGTCCACATCTTCCTGAGAGCGCCAACCATTCTTCGTGGTTTTATATTCAACGATCTCATACCCTTGTGGGTTGTACCCATCGAATATGGCGACCACATCTGGCTTCAAACTAGTATCCCGACTCCCTGTCATGTATAGGCCTATTTCGCGTTTATCGGCCCGTGGCGCTGTTAAAAGCTTGTTTCCCACGTCTATCCAGTCGGGGGTAAAGTAATGCTTTAAAAGAGCTTGTGTGAGGTCGGGGATCTCACCGGAGAGAGCACCGTGTACCAGCGTCCCGAATGTCATGGCTTTGGACGGTTTTATTTTGATCCCTAGAATATACCGGTGGAAATACTCGTTAATGTCGGTTGACCACAAGTAAAATTCGGAATAGCTGATATACGTTTTCATAGATATTATTGCTCAAGAGGAATGTATTTTTTAAGCTCCTCTTTTTGGGCCTCCGTAAGAACATTATTCATCTCGATATTTTCCTTGGCAATAGCTGCCTTCTTCTTCGCGCCTTTCGTTTGGTTAATGGTGGCGACGATCATGTTGAACATATTCACGCTTGGATCTACTTTTTCCTGTTCATCATTCATGAAGATCGTGTTTTCTGCTTCCTCTGTGCTTACGATACCAACGAGTGCGTCAGGGTATGCGTCGCGACAGGTGATCGACATGGCCCGGCTTTTCAACATATCTTTCGGAAACTTTTTCCAGTTGTCTTTTCCGAGGAGTTCGGCCTGTTTCGCATCTTCCATGGAAAACGACCCTGTAAACTCTACGATCTCCCCATTGATTTTTCTCTTGATCACGACGGTACACGAGTCTTTCGTTCCGGTGATCGTATGTCCTGCGTATGAGGGTTGTTTCATGACAATGGCCATCATGAGTCTCGCGGCCATCGAAGGCTTTTGGTTTATGACATGAATGTTATTCACCGCCATGAGCGGTGAGAGTCCCAATTCATGCCCCATTTGGAGTGCGACACACACTTGCTGCGCTGTCTCCATACCTTTCGGCATGAGCTTCGATTCTACGAACACCTTGGCCATGCGTAATTTGTGGCCGAGAGTGATCGGCATTCCCATCTCGTTATAGTCATTCACACTCTCGGGAATTACCACAGGCTTTGCCACTTCCACTTCTGTTTTTGGATCTACCGCTGGACCCGGAGTCTTGGCCGGTTCCACTGGTTGCGGTGTCACATCATGGACCACCGTTTCTTCTTTCTTAGGTTCTGTTTTGGTCATAGAGATGCGTTTACTGCGTCTTTTAATGTTTGAGCATACACTTGTGCAATTTCTCGTGTGGATACACCTTTGCTGTAAAATCGGACGGTATTAGGTTCATCTTCCTTTTCTCCAACGGAGACAATCAAAATGATACCTGATTGACCTTCCGCAATCTTTTTTACAGAGTCAATATATTGTTCTAGCTCTTCTTTTGAGAGAGGTTCACCGACCTCTACTTTTGAGTTTTCTTTTAACATATTTATTCAAGTACCACAGTGATTGAAACTCTCGACGTAAGCTCTTCGCGTTTGAACGCTTTGCTTGTGTCTTTTGCGCTGATCTTTTCTTCCTTCTCAAGGCGTTCTACGACCTCACGAGATACCTCGTACCGGACACCTTCGTTTTCCTCGATCACCTTCTTTGCTTTTGGTGAGAACAGGGTGAAGTCATACCATTTTTTCCATGCCGATATAACCTTCACTTTCACCATCTTGGTATCCAATTCCTCTTTGGTTTCTCGACTGTACGCTTTGATATCGTTTTCGGTGTCTGCAATGGCACTGAGCATGGCTTCGTATTCACCGAATACTTTTTGGTGCGCCTGTTTAAATTGCAGTAAAACCTTATGCTGTGCGAGGAGAAACTCCGCCTTTTCTTTTAGCATACATTCCATTGATTCTATTTAGATCCGTACCCTTAATGAGGTACCGGACTTGCCGATCAATAATTGTGGGAGCAATACCTTGAGCGGCGAAAATTTTACGGGTAGTGTCCGGGTGTCTCACGACTTTACCGGTGCTCGGTGAGATCAGGAGCCCTTCGGCAATGATCTGACGTTGACTGTACACTTTCTTGTTCGATATTTTAGGGGTCATATTCCAAAAGGTTGAATAGCACTGTGGGCAACTCCGGATCACGAATGTGCTCCGTTGTTTGCCCCATGAGATCTTGGACCATCTCACGTTGCTCTGCGGTTGTCATAGGCCAAACGCTAATGAATTACAGGGGTACTATAGCACGGGTATATACCCGTGTCAAGTCAACCTATCCACATACTACATTTCACCTTGCACGTTGGACAATAACAACGGTGGTTATACACCCATGCCTCGCTACTTCGGCAATAGGGACATCTGGTTCGGTACTGCGCTAACTTCGGGAAAATAGGTTTTGGCTTCGGGGTGAATATATCCACATGGACAAGAGAGGAGGGTATAGCTGGAGTAGGTGTCGTTTCCATAGGTCTTTTCAGTGAGTAGAACATTGCATAGTCGATCGTGATCCTTATGCCGAAACCAAAGGTTTCTGAGCGGAAATTTTGAGTCGGATATCATACGGAATATGTGGCAAGCCTCCCACAAATTTTCCGCTTTTCAGGTACATGCAGTAGTTATCAATTACTCCAGTGAATCCATGGCGATTTTTAACGATCTTTATGGCGACCGGAACATATTCATCGTCCGGGCCTTCTTTCTTTTTATCACGCTCTAAACGTATCGCAAGGTCAGCTACGGCCTCAAGCGCACCCGTACCTTTGAAACCAGCCCCGGCTCCATTCCCCTTCTGACTTTCGTTAGAGATCTGCGAGACAAGCATGATCGCTATCTGTAACTCACGGGAAAGGGCTTGGAGATCCACCGCCACTTTAGTTAGGAGTTGGTATTCGGTGAGCTTTTCTTCGGTCGTAATGTTCTGCACATAATCTACGACCACCACTTTGACTCCGTGTTTGGCGACATCGCGCCGGATTGCCAATTTAATTTTCTCCACATCGAAGTAGGTGGTTTGGACAAAGAGCTTGCTGCGCTCAATGAGCATCTGACCTTCGAGGACGTTTTGCCGTTCAGCGAGTGAGAGCGTGCGACCCTTAATGATGAGCCCTGCACTGAGATTGTGCCGGATACCGATAATACGCGCGACCGTATCCACACGACTCATTTCAAGCGAGATGATGGACACTGGCACCTCGTCGTTTAAAAGGCGGTGGACAATGTTTAGGGTGAACTGTGTTTTACCGGTTGAAGTCCACGCACCTATGACCCAGATATGCCCGGGACGCAACCCATCAATGGCATCGTCAATCTTTTCAAAGCCGGTCGGCTGGCCGAGGTATTTAATGTTTTGCTTGTATTTCTCCGCATAAAGCTCTTGGACGCCGATTAGTTCCGAAATGATACTTTTACCGTCACTCGCTTGATTATCGCGTAATAGGTCAAGCTGTTGCGTTTGGGCCATGACTGCCATGATATCGGTACTCTCGTCGAGGATTTCGCGGGTCGCTTGATCGTACACGGCGAATAGTTTTCTTCGATCTGCCTTGTCCCGAATGATTTTGGCCCATGACACCATGTGGTGCGGCATGGCGACGGCATTCGTTCCTATAGCTGCAAGGATAATACCTGCGTTTGACGGGTCTTTACGGAGCTCATCGCTAAGAGAAACGTAACTGATCGGCCGACCTGAGCGGGTCATTTCCCATATGGCGAAAGCAACACGCTGGAGTTTTGGCTCATAAAAATCATCGGGATTGACGATTTCGCTCACCATGTGAATTGCATCCGGGAGGTTTATGAGGCCGTAGATCAGGGCTTCTTCTGCCGGAATGCTGTGCGGTAAATTAGTATTTTTCATAAGATGCGACGGTCTTCTACAGGTAATTGTACCTTCTGAATATTCACATAGTTTTTGGTGAGAAAGGCTTCATGCCGTGCCGAGTAGTAGTCTTCCCCATTTTCCCATCGCGCGAACGCTTCCACCAGCTCATCCTTGTCAATTTCAAACTCTTGTTTATAGTACCGGACCGAGTACATGCCCGGGGTGAGTTTTATTGTTTGCTCTGGTAGGGGGGTCATACTTTGATCCAGTATATATTCATCTCGTAATCAGTGTAGTAACAATCATCGGAGAGTCCAGTTTCTACGTGGGTTAGAAAATAATACTCTCCACCAATAAAGCCAATTCTCCATGGCCCATCTTCTTTTTCTTCGAGTAAATGCCACTCAAAAAGGTCGCCTACTTTATATCGCATGATCGGTTTTTCTGACATATCTATTCTTTAATACTCAACCCAAGGGATTGGGCGTAGGCTTTTACAACGTAAGTTGCCATTTCCCACTCTGGTTTCATTTCGGCTATTACTTGATTCAACACCTCTCCCTGCGCACGTTTGCGTTCTTCGGAGATGAATTTTTCGTTCGCTAATTTACAAATTGTGCATTTTTCCTTTATGCAATAACATAAATCTATTTCTTCCCACGTCTCATTGGTTGGTTCCATAGTCGGCAATTACTTTTAATTTAAATACTGACATTTTTCCCGTACTAGAATCTTCAATGGCTTGAATAAACTTTTTGTTTTCTTCCATTTTATTCCACCAAACACGATACTCTTCTACAGGTAAATTGTTTTCTGGAAAGAGAGTGTTTCTGGAATTACCGCCAAGGAGATAAAATTCTTCTGGGTAAAATTGACCTATGTAGAGAGGATGATCTTTAAATATCTCATTGGTTGGTTCTGGGGGCATAGGGTTAACGATTAGCTTTGAAAAATGCTTTGGCCCACATTGGCGGAGTGATTGCTCGACGGGCCGCGCGACTATTTGAATCTCCAAATTTGTATCCGTCTGGTAATGGTGGTAATTTTTTAACATGGGCACCAAACTTTGTTTTTTCTTCTTCATTTAATTCCACTGGATTTTTCTTTGGTAGATTGTAATTTCCCCAAATATCTGTTGGTTTGCGTACTCTATCCCCGTAATCATACGGATTCATTGTGAGCTGTGGCACTCCGAGGAACCAACGGAGCCTTGCCTTTGGATTTTCTAAGGCCCAGAATTGAAGGCGTTTTCCTTCGTATTGACACCTCCATATCACTTCGAGACAAGAGAGCACAGTTTTCATGGCACTTTTCATGTCTCGGGGAGTTTTTGCAACTGTGCGCGCCATTGAGAACATCGTACAAGGTGGTGCGGCGAGGATACCATAAGGTTTTAGGGCCACGCACATGTCTATAACCTTTGGGTCGTTGATATCGTATTCAGGGAGTGTGATAACGCGCACATCGTATCCAGTGTCTTTATACGGCTTACTCCACGATCCCGTACCGCCACAAAGATCTAATATTATTTTGTCCTCCATAGGGTTAAAGAGTAATTATTTTAAGAAACCTTCATGTTACTAAAACGGTTTTTCTTTTCGGGTTTGTTTTCAGCGATCCATTTGTCCATCATGGGCAGTGCTTTCGCAAGAGTGGACGGCATGAAGTTCAGGCGCTTTCCCTTGTAGTAATTACTGGCCCGGTCGATATAGGCTATAGCCTTGTCCCCATCCCCTTCATAGTATTTAAGAATGGCAGCGAGGGGCTTGGACCATGAGGAGGCATCAAACGATTTTCCGATAGGTACCCCGGCACAGGCCGCGAATTTGCGGACGAGGACCGCCATAGTCGCGGAGCCATATTTGCTCTTTGTTTTCTTTGCCGTTTTTTGGTTGATTGGTTCGTACACAATTTCATCATCTCCCATAGTATTCATTGTATTATTATTAATATATAGAGTAGGGCGGACATTTTTGTCCGGGGGGGCGGACATTTTTGTCCGGGGTGTCAAATAGATTTTTCTCACTAATTTGTTTTCCGTTTCTATAAAAATGAACTTTTCTTTTATGAGTGCGGCTAACCATCTGCGTATGGTTCGAGCGTCAACCCTATACAGTTTCTCGAAGTACCTATTTTTTGCCCAGCAAAAACCCTGCTCATTACAGAGCGCCGTGATCTCGCCATACAAAAGCTTTGCGTTTGCCGGGATCTTCGCATACCGGACATCAGCCGGTATGATCGCGTAATACGACGGAGACATAAAAAACTCTATGGGGGAAAGGACTTGCTGCTACCGTGTGTATGGGTAGTGGGCGCGTTGCCGCAAGCCCTAGTCCGTTCCCCTATAGAGTTTTAGTACACACACTTTCTCAGCAAAACCATTATACCACACGATTTTTCCATGTTCAATAATCGAGTAACTGGCTGGATGCAATGCGGCTATCGTGTGTTCGGTAGGCGAACAATTCCATGGCAGTATCGAGATTGTAATTAGTCGTCGCGAAGACAACCAATAGCATCGAAACCACCCATGTTCTGAGAGCCGCAGTGCATACCACTTTGACCAGTTTTTCTCGCGTTTTTTTCTCTTTCCACATTGTTTTTTTCATATTTTTGTGTTAATGTTTATGTAAGCCCTGACGTACAACCAATCCGTCCACTTCTCACCTTCTTGGGTACCTAGGAATACTAGGCGAGGTGTTTTCGGGATAGGATCAGTTGACATTTGTAATAATAGCACGGGTATATACCCGTGTCAATACCTATCGAAACGTATGCCTGTGGATATCATCACCAAACTAGCGGAAAGGTTGTACGACAAACCCGAAACTGTCGAGCTGGAGCTCTCTGTAGAGGATGCGCAGCAATTATACTCATGCCTCTCAAAGGTATTTAGTATCATTGCTCCGAAATTTCCTGCTTCATTCAATGAATGGATTCAAGAGCGACCGGTTTTTTTTATGCGTAAAATAAAACTGTATGCTAGCCCAGAAGTCAGCCCCGAATGAGCATAAACTTCCCGTTGTTTCAGCGGACATCCCCACCTACCATGGTGAGAATGTAAAAATTGTTTTTAACCGCACGCGTAATCATTTCAAATATGACTGCATCGACATCTTCATCGGAGACCACCGAGCCGTTATCTCAAGAGACCATCTCGCCGCCGCCATCATCAACGGACACAAACTCGCCGGAAGCCCAGACGACGACGAAACCTAACGACAACACTTCTCCAATAGCCGAGTTTCTCCACCGATATGTAGCCCCGCACAAAAAGGTTGCTCGTGAAGTAACTGAGGCAGACTTGCCACGCATCATGAAGGGCAAAGGAACACCGGAAGAGCCAGGAGAAGCCACTGTCGGGTACGCTCTCTGCTTTACCCGCCGTGGCCGCGCTCCCGCGGCTCACGCCATCGCTCACCCGCAGATTGACGATCAAGACCCGCTTGCGTTCTTTATTACGAACGAAGCCAAGCTCATCATCAATCCAAAAATTCTGAGACACACGAACGCTCCGATCTTCGACAAAGAAGGGTGCATGTCGTATCCTGACGAGCCACCAAAACTTATGGGCCGGTATCGTCTCATGACCGTAGAATATTATTCTGTGGATGAAAATAACAAACTGATCGGACCATTTCTCTATGAAGTTAAAGGACTGGAAGCGCGTATTTGGCAGCACGAAATTGATCACCTCAATGGCAAATATGTTTACGACGAAGTATGAGTATCAATCGTTTCAGGTGCTCATGTCATGCGCTACTGAAACATTCAACATGTGGGGGAGCCAAGGCTGGCGCATAGCGTACTCCATGCCCATCATGCGCGCTGGTGCGTACGGTGAGCCTATGGAGCCCGGTATCACAGTTATCATGGAACGAAAGAAGGTAAGTATTTTGTAGGCACGTCGGGTGCTAAGCGGGTTCGATTCCCGCCTACAAACAAGGTATAGGGCTCTGTCTTATGCCTTTGCGAAAAGCTGGATATAGCAGAAAATACCGTCCAAGATTATGTAGGTAATGTTGGACCGGGTTCAATGCCAACTGCTAGAGACTTTTGGGACAAAAGCATGGTCCTTAAAGCTCCTCGGGTTACTCCCAACCTAACTTTTTCGCACATAGTCCGGGCGTGGTGTTCTTTTAAACTAGCTTGCTGAAAAAATTGATAATCGAAGACATTTGCATACGAAAAAACATACGCCTGTAAAAAGTGGGTTCTTAACGGCAAGCGAGCACGTATAAAATGGGCATATTCCACGCCTTGCCCGGACTGTGGATACATTACATTTGACAGGGGTATATACCCATGCTAATATGAGTATGTACTTCACTCTATTCCAACCCACGAATTTCGCGGATTGGAGACGGAGGAAAGTCATGAAAAACATTCTCATCTTCCTACTCTTACCAGTCATCGCGTACTACATTGCGACGACGGAATGGAAAGGAGGAGACGTGTGAAACGGCGACATTGGAGCGAGAAACAAACAGTCAGTGAGCTTCTGTGGTTCATCTTCATCTTCGTCGGAGTGCTCGGCATTGCGTCGAGGTTCGTGTGAGGTCCGGCGCGTACCATAACGCGCCACCAAGTATCTTTATATGACTGAAGAAGAAATAACAAATCATAACAATGCAGTAGATCAAACAGAATATGCAAAAGCAGGTGGTTTCATTGTATGGTTGAATAAAGAGCAAGCAAAAAAATGTATAAAGTATGCCAATGATTTTTGGCAAAAAAATAAAATGGTGTTCAAAATAGACCAAAGAATAGAGTTTTAAAGATTCACTTACAATTCAATTTCACACATGGGGTGGCGGACAGTGAGCCGCAAGAACCGTGAATAACTGCAAGCGCTCGAAATAAACGGACTACGCTAAACCTGGCCAGAGCGAGCTGATCCAGTGCATATCTGCAAGTCAAACCTTGCCCCCAGTTGTGAGATTGAATTTACCTTTTAGTAGTCGTCATTTGTTGGTCTTTGTGCGGCCCCTCCTTCGTACATTGTATCGACGTGACGACTACTAAGTGGTGAATCATCTACTATGAATTACACTAACGAAATTGAAATTGTGCCAAAAGGAAGAAATTACGAACCCTCTTGGTTGAAAGAGCTTAAAGAATCTTCTCGGGATTGGACGGAACAAAGTGCTCGATGCTACTTTGAAATTCATGAAAATTTACCCATTCGTGTCGTTGGTTTCTGGTACATTTTTAGGGCGGAGCGATGTGTTCATTGTGAATCAGTCTCAATCCCTAGCGAATTTGTTTTGAAATATGGGTATAAAAAACTAATGAAAGCATTCGTATTCAAAATACGCACCGAGAAATAGTGTAGTGGTTAGCACGGCAGTCTGTGGCACTGCAAGGCATGGTTCGACTCCATGGTTCTCGACAAGGTTATTCTTATTTTGAGAGGCTATATGAGGGAGAAAATACGTTGCGATCAATGCAAAAACGAGTTCGATTCTGCACAAGAGGCAGTACATGAGCTCACCGGTGAAGTGCTCTGCCCGGATTGTGTGAATTTACGTTTGAGTGAGTAGTATGAAAAAATTTCTTTTTACACCGAGTTTCAACCGATTTGATTTGGTCCTCTTCGTTGCATGTACTTACTGGTCACAGCAAACCGATACTTTTTGGTGGATGTTAGTTCTTTTCTTAGGGTGTGTGTTCAGTGGTTTTTTACAGGCATCAGAAGAAGATAAAAAGGAAGACCACGCGAATGATGCAAATAGGTATTTCCGTCACGCCTCTTTGACCGAAGAAGAAGTGCGCGAGGCAATGAAGCACATTTATCCACAACAATAATTTTATGCCATATGACGAACATCCCCATTATTGGTGTACCACCAACTGCACCTCAGACCATACCAGTGCCAAAAGACTGGCTCCTCCGACTTCTAATACTGAGCGAACCAGTGGAGAGTACAAACAAGGCCATGCAACTGCGCGGGCTCACGGTCCCGGTTGAAATTTCTGACCTTTTGGAACATATCAACAAGGCCAAAACTTTCAAGGTTTCGAGCTTGCAGAATCCCGCAAATTCTGCTAAAATATAGGTATATAGTATGCGTCGTTTTTTTCTGTTTGCAATGTTGTTCATGGTTTTTTTGGCGGTAGTTCTGGCATTTATCCCAGAAACAGAAGTGGTGCAAATTGATACAGTCGCCACCCCCATATCCCCAAGTCATACCTTCTACTTTGCTCCCACCACCAATACAGAAAACATGTCAGAAAAAGATTTTTGCCTAAAATTCTATTCTGATTCCACAGTGAGTAATGTTCTTGCAAAGTGTTTAAAATACTTTTATGAGTAGTCCACAATGGAGGGTTTACAACACTTCCAAACCGA
>JACCDT011470782.1_pt1 | contig 12898 bp, 20 predicted proteins | sample 7446291 | NCBI WGS metagenome assembly JACCDT01 (sample SAMN15323446, study PRJNA562643) | freshwater metagenome | isolation source: river surface water | place: USA:Blue River Watershed | collected 2017-08-17
ACCGCAAGCATGCAATAAAACAGTACTGAAAATGAGCGCTTGGAAAATGGTCGCTCAATACGCCCTTCGAACTGCTGGGTATCGAATTGCGGCAAGTTATGCACATCGAGCAGGATTTCGTCCGGATGCAGCTCGATGATCTTTGATCTTTTTCTACGACGTCCGACCATACTGAATTCTTGTATATGATGTGATAAACCAGTATATAAAAAGTAGTCCGAACACAAGTATCGTCATTTTAAAATGAGCCACTGTAAATGCCGAGCTCGGTGCATAGAGCGCATCTGCAATGACTGCGGGTGCGAGCAATACGAGTCGATACGGCACGAGAATGACCGCAATAGCAAACAACGCTATCTGCACCCACAATGGCAGCCACAGTATGGCACCACATAATATAATAACTGCAATAGTTGTTCGAAGCATCGTTTGATTGTACCACGAAGCGAACAGGTGTTTTTAGAAGAATCTCCCAAAGATAAAGCGCAAAACAAATAGTGCGACAATGACGATACTAATATAGAAGAATGCCTTGTGCGCAAAGAATGACTCTGCGGCCGTAGCAAACACCATATTTGCATAGTCCCCTGTATGACCCTCTGCTTCTTTAACTGAGCCAGTTGTCTGTCCTGCCGTTGTAGGAGTTGCCGTATTTGGATCATCAGGAAGCAATAGTTTTACAATATCCTTTGGAGCATCCCCGTTGACGACGCTTTTGCTTTTCTTTAGTACAACTGCATAGTGTTCTGCCTGTTTGAGACGATATGTTTCAATATGTGTAAGCAGTCCTCCAAACCATTTCTTGATACCACCAAGGTCAGGTGCAGCGAGTACTGGTGTGCCACCAACCGTTACTGTGCCCACCACACCGAGCAATGTTGGAATATCCTTTTTCGCTTTTGTACTAGCCTTCGTGACCTCTGCAGTAACTGTCATGGAACGGTCAGGCATCTTCCAGGTTGCCGTTGCAATCTTTGCAGTTGAGGCAGGTACCGTGATAGTAGCAGTAGCGACACCTTTTACTTGTTCAGCAGATCCTTGGGTGAACTCAACGGTGACCGATGCTTCAGTTGATGTATCGTTGTATACGAACGCATTAAGCATGATCTCTTCTCCAGTCTTTGCATCAGAAGGTGTCACCCACACGGTCTGTGAAGGAGGTGTTGCGACTGCATGCACCGAAGAGGCGATACATAGGATACCGAGCACTATACTAAGAGAGATAATCTTCATATTATTTCTATTTATTTAAGGGAGAATGATGCTTTCACCGTAACAGTAACCTGCTTTTCAATCTGACTCGTATCATAGCTACCGTAGTCAGAGACATCGGTTGAGTTGCGTGAGTTCACCTGTACCACACCACTTGATGCGCTCTTGAGTGTTCCTACCCGACTACCAGAATTCTTGGCAAGCTCAGCGGCACGAGCCTTGGCATCATCGATAGCGAGTGAGAGAAGCTGAATGCGGGCTTCCGGAAGCTTGGAATAGTAGTATTCAAGAGAGAGACTTGAGAAAATAACACCTTGACTGACAATAGCTGAAATATTTTTTGATGCAGCAGTGAGTCGCTCGACATCATTGGTCTGAATAGTAAATGTCTGACTGAGATTGTAGAGTTTTTCTGCAGCTTGATTTTGCTGGTACACCTCATTCATTGAGACAGGAGTGATATTCATCTCTGCATCTTCAATCTTTTGTGATTTCAAAAATGCCTTGGTCTTTTCGAGATCTCCTGCGATCTGGGTGTAGCCGCTATTGAGTGTACTCTCGCGCACGGTTCGACTGATTTGCGTTGTCCATTTTGCTTGATCACTGGTGACTTCCATTTTCGCTGAACCAGTCACTGCGACCGTGTCATTGAGTCCACGCAAACGAAATACGGTTCCCATTGCAATCAGTACGGCAATAAGAAAACTTCCTCCTAATATAAGTCCGAGCGTTACAAGTGGGTTACGTGTTGTTGTTGATTCCATGATCAAAGTATAGCACCTTCGGCACGCAAGAGTGCAAGCTTTGCATCTGGTCCGCCACGATTGTATTCCCCTATTTTTCCATCACTGCGTATCACTCGATGACACGGGACTTCTTCGTCATAGTTTTCCTTCATGACAGCACCCACTGCACGCGCAGCTCCCGGGTATCCAGCCTTCTTTGCAACCGCTCCATAGGTCATCGTTTTTCCTTTTGGAATTTTACGAACAACGTTTCGGATATCTTCGGCAAATGCTGATTTGTTCATGAGGAGAGTATATAGCAAAAGTACATATTTTAAATAAAAAATACTCCTACTTAATTTGATATTAATAAGTAGGAGTATTGCCACAATGATGCAGGAACTAATTTTTTAATTCTTTTTTAAAGGAAATTAAAGCTGTTTTGGTGGTTACCCCTTTGGAAAGATTATCAACTGCTTTCAAGAGATCCTCATATTTATCAGTACAAGTATGAGGATTAATAACGATCCGAACATTTTCCTTGCGTTCACGATATCCTTGCAGGATTTCTATGTCGGCAAGAGATTTAATTTCTAAGATTGGCCTTCCATCATGATTTGTCTGCTTGTGAAAGAAATCATTTTTCATTTCGTGGAGGTTTTGATTAACAATTTCTTATATAATACAAGCCTTTATTAATTATGTCAATAAAAACCCCGAACAAAAAAGAGACATCTTCTGTCTCTTTTTTCTAAAGTGGACCCTAGGAGATTCGAACTCCTGACCTCCTCATTGCAAATGAGGCGCTCTACCAACTAAGCTAAGGGCCCAATCCAAGTACCGAGAGATTGTACTATAGATTGGTTTTTGTGCAACGGTCTTTTATATACCCTTCCCTCCTACCAGTATCATCTTTTGCTGGACCGGCTTTGTGATGAGGAGCGGCATGGCTTTCATAATGAGCATCGTTGCCTCTGAGGTGTGCAGTGACGCCTCGTGGGCAGCTTCATTTTTCCACACTTCAGTAACGGAGGTGACAGTCTCATCAGTAGTATCCTTGTGGATCATATACATCTGACAGTCGTCGTTTGTGTCCATTGAGCGCGCGGCTTCTGAGAGAATCGCGATAAATGGCTCTCTATCCTCTGTTATTGTCGTAAATGATGTATGGAAACTGATCATAAGGAATGTTATTTACAATACTAATGGGTCAAGTATACCTCGCGGTTGTGACAATAAATTCATTGACAAAAGAATAAATAATGCTAATGTGTAAAAAACGTTATTTGTTTGGTTCCCCTGGATTCTTCCGGAGTTCACGGAAACCAAACAAACATCAGCCATGTATAGCACCACCCAAAACCATCAAGACACCATATCCGTAGAATCACTTGAAGTTGGTACGATAATCGAAGAAAGCAAAACCATCGCAAGTTGGGAGAATGGAAACAGAGGTTTCTTTGCGAAAATAGTTCTTAACAAAAGCAAAGATCCCTCATTACCCAAATGGAGAGCCATTACAGATCAAGGTTACAAAGGCCCTGGAATAATTGTTTATATCAACCAGAAACTCCAAATTGGGCAGAAGTTAAAAACAACAACATCTGTTGTTGGTAATGCGGTACAAGCAGAAATAATTTAAAAAACCACTACAGGCACAAGAGACATGTCCGACTACTCCATGAGTCGGGCATTTTTTATGATTACTTTTTACTTCTTCCAAGAAAGCTCGTATCTGGCAGGCGGATTGGACTCGCGTGTATCAAAGAGATAAAACGTATGCACGACTATCTTATAAAACTTGTACCCAGTATCAGTCTGCGCGTCGGCAAGGATTGCACTATCAGTCGCAAAGCGCTCACAATACGTCGTATACGCTAGATGCTGTTCATCGACACCATCGAGGAGCTCAACGGCCCCTTCAAAATACACTCCTCGCAATTTGTCTGTTGCACTATGCTGGACAACGATATCGCCTGCAACAAAAGGGTTCTCACTCGCCTCTACGCTGTGTCGTGCATCGACTTTTGATCTGAAATAAAAGTTCAAATCAGTATCAAATGAATACCGCAGTTCACAGACCCATGGCTTGTTATCCTTGGTAGTGGCAAGGGAGAGATGAATCACCTCAGGAATGTATGCTCGGATGGCTTTTTCTATATCCATAGTATCTATACTGTAGCACTATTTTTATTTTTTTAAAGCACGTGACTTTTTTGGCTTTCGTACCGGCAACGATTCTGCAATCGCACACAATATCTCTGCGAGGCCATCAATCTGACCAAGCTGAGATTCCTCCACAACATAATGAGGCTTTGCTCCAGGAAATGGTGTATCTTTTTCGCATATGACCTCAAGCTCCTGACTTGCAGGTACTATCTTTACATACAACTGATCATCACAAACCAATGCGACCACTTTGCCGTCTGCATAGAGCGCATATTCGCCAAACATTGCCCTCGTAGAAAACCGATCAGGATGTCCAAGTTTTTCGAGAATGAATTCTATGGTTTCTTTTTGAGTAGACATACTACGATACGAGATACACTGCCAGCAAAAACAATCCACCCCACCATCCAATATCTGAAACGATAAGACTCACCATGATTTTCTTTTGCCATGATACAGGCAACAATTCTCCTGACCGTCCTTCCTTTTCACGTTGCAGTAAAAACGGACTCACTTTAAATGAAAGGAAATATCCATTTACAATCAGAACGAGCACGATGATGGAGTGAATAAATGGAATACCTGAAAATGACGCATGGCGATAGAATACGAGTCCACCAATAACAGCAAGGATGATACCGACCCAAATCATTGGTTTGGTAACCTTGTGTGTTCGAGTCGCCGCTTCGGTCCAATATGAAGACGTCCGCCCGAGAAATCCATGGATATCTATCACCGTGACCGCGCCGAGTCCAATAACAAATCCCATCAGAATCCCAAACAAACCTATCGCATCAATCCATAGTTGTGTTGCCATAGTAGTATTCTACACTACCCTCGCCGTGCCGCTTCAATTGTCGCAATATCGATCTTCTTCATCGTCATCATTGCATCAAATGCACGTTTTGATTCTGCACCACCAGCAGCAAGTCCATCCATCAATGCGCGTGGCGTGATCTGCCATGACAGTCCCCACTTATCTTTACACCATCCGCATTCACTTTCCATACCTCCATTTTCTATGATTGCATTCCAGTACCGATCCGTTTCTTCTTGATTGTCTGTTGCGATTTGAAATGAGAACGCTTCACTTTGTTTGAACATAGGGCCACCATTGATAGCCATACACGGGATACCGCAAACGGTAAAATTCACTGTTAGTGCCTCACCCTTTTTACCATCCGGGAAATCACTGGGTGCATAGAAGACACTATTTACCTGACTATCGGGAAATGTCGCTGCATAAAAATTCGCCGCAGCTTCCGCATCCTTATCAAACCAGAGACAGATTGTATTTTTTGGTGTTGTATTCATAGATTCAGTATACATTATTGGTTAAATTGTTATCCTTTCATGAATTAGCTTTGAACCTGTTGATTCTCTAGGGAAATTATCTTTTTCATCACGGAAAGAAAACTCTTTATCTGGATGATTTACTTTTTTAGGGAATAGTGAAATAATTTTTTCAATATCCGTAAATGGTCTCCCTTGCAATTTTTCTCCTTCAATAGGTGAAGTGTGTGCACCTGAAGATAATGACCCCGTATTGGGATTTTCTTTTATAAGTTCCCCCATGGATTCAGATGCTATTTGCCAATATGTACAAACAGCAATTAGATGTTCAATATTACTTCCTTCATGATATTTCTCAAGATGCTCAAGTAATTCCTCTGTTAGATCCCATAAAGTATCCCATTTTAGAGAACCTTCTGAATAATCAATAAGTGTAGATTCTTGTAAATAAAGCATAAAAGCCATATTTATTAAGGGGGTATTTCTCTCAGCAGCATGCACAAACACTTCAAGCCAATTACTTTCGAGTTTGCCGTAAAGGTGAGGATAATCTTTATATTTCTCCTTTTTCTTTACTTCCCATTCCGCCTCATGTTTCTCATTAGCGATTTCCTCTCGCTCATTTTCCTTTTGACGATAAATACGGTAGATATAGTAAGCGATTATAGCAAGTAGAATTATTATAAATGTCATATTATACTCAGATTTATGTTAATTAGGTAATTTAACTTCTTCTCCTTCTTCGTAGGACTTTTCATATGTTTTTCCTTCAAATGTATATTTGATATTCAACTGTTTATGAATACCAGGAGCAGGGTCATGATCTATTTCATTAGAAGCCGTAAGGTTAATCTTATCATTTTGAATTAAATCTTTAAGTTTCTGGGTAACATCAATAAAATTAGTGTTCGCCCCATATTTAGCTTCTAGAATACTAAATGAGCTTATACTACCGGCTTTTTTAAAGAGAGATTCTTTAACTTTTATAAATTTTTTATATGATAAAAACAAAAATATTCCAAAAACAATACTCAATATCAAAGAAACATAAAAAAAGGTATTTGCTCCTACTTGTAATCCGCTAAAAAATGCTCCAAAGGCAATAGAAAAAAGACTTAACCATAACTGAAATTCTTGCGAATAATTATTGAAATTACTCACTCGGTCTTCTGTTACAACATAAGCATCCTGTCCCATTCCATGAACAGTTGTTGTCACGAGACCATCTTCTGATTCAAATATTTTAAAAGCAGGCATTTTATTTTCTCTGAAAAGAGATACCTGAATTTGGGTATTTCTTTTTAAGGTTATTTACTACAATCTCTCTTATTTCATCTAATTCTGTCGGACTAGGCTTAATAAGGTTAGGATTTGAATTAACAAGTTTTTCAAGCAGTATTTCTAATACCCCAATTCTGAACTCGTTTTCTAATATTTGATTTGAGTCAATTTCTCCAAATTTAATTCCCATACCTATACTATATATCTAAAAATTTAATTGTCTATAAAATTTGATACTTTTTAAATGAAAAGAATTCAATAAAATAAACGATTTTTCTACTCAATGCTGGGGAACTAGGACTCGAACCTAGATAAACGGAACCAAAATCCGTTGTCCTACCATTAGACGATTCCCCAATATTGCTTCGCCCATGTGACGAATGCACTGTTTTATACCACGAATAGCCTACGCTTTCAATTCGACCCCGGTCATCTCGATGAATGCGAGCTCGAGTGGTAATGCCGGAATGGACGCATATGCGATGCGCTCTATAGCAGTGATGAGCGAGACGATACCGCGGGATGAGATGGTCTCGATGTTCTCCACTGCCCCGCGCTTGATGATCTCGAGGTATTGCTCGCCGTGCTCGGCCTCAAGGGTCGCACGCATTGCCGGCGAGTAGCGGTACATGAGCGAGTGGCGCATGGTGTCGAGCAGGAGCTGGGCAAGGAGCATCATGTCGGTGTGGTGGGTGGTTGCGCGGCCAAGGGTCGCGTACGCCGCATCGATATTGCGATCGATGAGTGCGGTGTAGAGATCCTGAAGGAGGGAGAGTGATGGCGCGCCGGTAACCGTCTCGACGAGCTCGCGGGTGACGGTGCGACCCTTTGCAGCAGAAAAGACTTTCTGGAGAATGCTATAGGTATCACGAAATGATCCATCCCCGAGGAATGCCACGAGTGTCGCACTCTCTGCATCCACTGCGACCTTTTCTTGTTCTGCAATACGCGTGACCATCTCCGCGAGAATTTTTTCATTTGGCTTGCGGAATGAAAATACCTGACAGCGTGAGAGGATTGTTTCTGGCACTTTTGCAAGTTCAGTCGTGGCAAGGATGAATATCACGTGAGCTGGTGGTTCCTCAAGGGTCTTCAATAATGCATTGAATGCATGATTTGAGAGCATGTGCACTTCGTCGATGATGTACACCTTGTAGGCAGATGAAAATGGAAATGCACGCACACCTGCACGGAGCGTGTCGATGTCCTCGACGCTTCGATTTGATGCCGCATCGATCTCAATGATATCTTCATCAGCGGTGCCGAGTGCACGAGCAAATATGCGAGCAACTGAAGTTTTCCCCGTACCGCGTGATCCGATGAAGAGATACGCATGGGAGAAGTTCTGATTCTCAATAGATTGTGTCAGCACGGAGACGATATGCTCCTGCCCGACGACTTGTGCCCAGTCCTCGGGGCGGTATTTGCGGTATAAGACTTGGTTATGCATGGCTATAGTCTATCAGAGTGTGCCAAAAAATCCGAAATCACTGATTCTACGGTTGCAGTATCAGGTGCGTCCATCAACTTCATGCGCAGCTCCTTCGCGCCGGCAAAGCCGGTACAGTATGCCTTGTAGTGCTTTTTCATGATGGCAGGGCTTTTGATATCACCGAGTTTTTCTTCAAAAAGTTTTGTGTGCTCTAAGAGTACTTCGAGTCGCTCGCGAACCGTGATCGGTTTAGTCTGTGACACCGGGGCCTTGCGTCGTGTATCAAAAAGTTTTCCGATGAGTGGCAGCTTGCGCAGCCAGGAGGCACGTCGCTGTGGAAGTACAGCAACGACTTCCCTGTTCTCATCAAAGAACCATGGGTTGCCAAAGAGTGCTCGCCCTACCATCACACCATCAGCACCACTTGCTGCTGCTTTTTTCTTTCCATCGGCGAGAGATGCCACGTCACCATTTCCGATGATGACAGTGTTTGGTGCGAGTTTGTCGCGAAGTTTTACTACATCCTTGAGTCGTGACCAGTCTGCGGGAACGTTTGAGAGCTCCTTGCGAGTACGCACATGCACCGTGAGTGCCGCAATGTCGCATGAGAGAAGTAGTGGAATCCATTGATCAATCTGTACTGACTGATACCCAACGCGCGTTTTTACAGACACTGGGATATCTTTACCCGCTGCCGCGATACCGCGCTTTGCAGCTGCGATTATTTCTACTGCTATCTCCGGCGTCTTGATCATTGCAGCCCCTGCGCCCTGTTTTTCAATCGTCTTGTCCGGACATCCCATATTGATATCCACTCCATCAAAACCAAGCTCAGCACAAAGCTTTGCTGCACCTTCCATATTCACCGGATCCGCAGAAAAAAGCTGTGCCACAATCGGCCGCTCACCTTCGCTATACTCAAGATCACGCCCGAGTATTTCTCTGCCTTTACTCATCAGTCCATTTGCAGAGACAAACTCCGTCCACATGACATCAGGCTTGCCATAGCGTGTCAGCAGTACGCGAAATGCCGCGTCCGTCACATCTGCCATCGGTGCCAGTACAAAAAATGGACTCTTTTGCTTTTTAATTGTTTGCCAGAAATTCATTATAAAAATTACTATTGAAACTTATACACTACTTTATTTGAAAATCGAAGGTCGAGATATTCGAGTACTTTTGATGAGTCGGCATATTGTGCACGCAATGGATCAGTGCGCAATGCTGAAAACAATGCTTCAAGTGCAGTATCCATATCACGGGTCGGATCAATCTTCATGACACTTGGTCTGCCATGGTGAATAAAATCGATTGAGAGTTCGTGCTCTGACTTGAAGTCAAATGATTCTGGATCAATAGAAATCGCACGCAACTTCTCATCAAGCATCATGACGAGCGCGAGTTGTTCTGTCGTGATTGGAGTAAATGGATACGGCGCTGTATTGCCTACGAATAGTTTCAAATATGCATCTCCTGAGAAATAGGGTGCTGGCGCAAAGACCGTACCAAGTTCGTCCATAAATGAACACTCATCAGTTTCTCCATGCTGACACCACAAATAGATACCTTTGTATTCTTCGACATCAACAGAGAGTGTATTCATCGCACTGCGATCTACTTCCACCTCCTTGAAGCGAGGAAATGCTGTATGTACTGCACGCGCAATACGGTTTGGATGCACGAGCAGTATACTTGCCTTTGGCATGAGCGAGAGATAGTTTCCTTCGAGTGGTGCTTTCACAAAGAGAGAGACTTCTTCGGGATCAGCAACTTGTGTGCCATTCACCACAACATTCGTTACCTGCCATGCAGGGATGCGCGTGAGTACTACAAATCCGACAAGTACAACAACGACGCTTGCAATCACTATCACGCGTTTCCACGGAAAACTTTTTTTCTCAGGTTTCGCAGGGTCAGCCTTCAAAACCTTGGAGTGATAGGTGCGTTCGTACATGACTAGCCGATATAGTCCTTGCCCATGTATGGGACAAGTACATCAGGTACTTTGATTCGACCATCTGCCTGCTGGAAATTTTCAATCAATGAGACAAGAATTCGTGGAGTAGGTATTGCCGTACAGTTGAGTGAGTGTGCATAGCGAGTCTTGCCTTCCGCATCCTTATACTTGATACCGAGACGTCGTGTCTGGAAGTCATGGAAATATGACGCTGATGAAATCTCACGATACACTTCTTCTTTTGGTACCCAGAGTTCGATGTCATACATCTTTACCTTCCCAAGTCCCATGTCACCGGTTGATGCATTGAGTACCTGGTATGGAATGCCAAGGGATTCGATGAACTGCTCGGTACTGCCATTCATTTCTTCGTGCCACTTCACACTTTCTTCGTGACTCGCCTCACAGAGCACGACTTGTTCGAGTTTATAAAATTCGTGCACACGGATGAGTCCTTTTACATCCTTGTTGTAGCTGCCGACTTCGAGACGGTAGCAGGGAGAAAAGCCGAGCATCTTGATCGGGAGCTGTTCTTTTGGAAGAACCTCATCCATGTACATACCCATGAGTCCAACTTCTGACGTGCCGACGAGATAGGTGTCGTCCTGGTTTTTATAAATATCAGCTTCGCCTTGTGGAATGAATCCGCAGCCCATGAGTGGCTCACGCTTGGTGATGACTGGCGGCATGACAGGATTGAATCCACGCTTCGTCCAGAAATCCATCGCATAGTTCCAGATTGCAAAACAGAGCTTCACTGCATCGCCCTTGAGATAGTATCCCCGAAATCCATGTACCTTCACCCCGCGGTCAAAGTCTGCGATATCAAGTGCAGTCATAATCTCGATGTGATCCTTTGGTACAAAATCAAATACAGGCTTATCTCCCCATGTTTTTTGTACGACGCTTGATTTCTCATCAGGACCTTCGGGTGCTGACATGTCAGGGATGTTTGGTACCTGGAGCATGAGTGCCTGCCAATCTTTCATCACCACACGAACTGCTTCCTCAGCTGCTTGCATCTTTTCTTTGAGTGGCTTGAGGTCAGCGATCATTGTTGCGCGAACTGTCGCATCAGACTGCTTTGGGATTTCGTCAGAGAGACGGTTCTGCTCAGCGCGGACATTTTCAAATTCCATCATTGCGGCCTTGCGCTGGTCGTCGAGCGCGAGCAATGCGTCAACGTCAAGGGAGACGTTCTTTTTGCGCACAGCTTCCTTGATCAGGTCAGGATTTTCCCGGATGAATTTGATGTCCAACATAGTGACACTACTATAGCGTATTTTGGGGATTTTTAAAATAATAAAAAAGACCCTTCTTTTAAGAAGGACCTTTTAGATGTGTGAATTAGACAAACTCATAATTCACTAATTTAATTTTCATTTCATTATACATAAACCTACTTAAATGATACCCCTTGAACAAACGACTGTTTTCCAAGGAAAATATGTATAAATCATTAAATGTTACAACTTCTTTAGGAAGTTTTAATACTGCTTCTTTTAGAATTTTTGTAGCCTTTTTATGATCTTGCACTACATCTCTTATAGAAGAGTTCAGAAATGATACCTGGTCCGGTGTTAAATCGTTCGTATCTGTAAACACCCTTAAACTTCCATTAGGATTAACCTCTAAGGATTTTAATCGGTTTGGACCAATAATATGACCTAATTTTCTTAAAAATATTTCAAGCTCTAAGTTTGAAACATGAAAGACAGTTTGTTTTTCCATTGTTTTTAATTTTTATTATGATAGCACATATATTATACAATGTCAAACATATTAAAGATGTTGAGTTTTCTTTTATCTCCCCTCTCTATACTGTCCTCCTATGGACGACTTCCCTATCATTTCCATCAATCCGCTTGAGGCATTTCCAACACTCGCTGAAATCCCACAAATACCAAAATCATTTTCGATGCGTGGGACAATGGAGAATGTTGTTGGTAAGAAATTGGTCTGCTTTGTCGGCAGTCGCAAATGCACTGCCTATGGCAAAGGCGTATGTCAGAGTCTCATCGAAAATCTCCAAGGTTATCCCGTCGTCATCGTCTCAGGACTCGCACTCGGTATCGACTCGATCGCACACAGGGCGGCACTCGATAGTGGAATCACCACGATTGCATTCCCTGGTTCAGGTCTCGGATGGGATGCACTCTATCCCGCACAGCATCGCGGTCTTGCGGAGAATATTCTCATGAGTGGTGGCGCACTCATTTCTGAATACAAGGAACACCAGGTCGGTGCACCCTGGACATTTCCTCAGCGCAATCGACTCATGGCGGGAATATCTGACCTCACGATCATTGTTGAAGCAGAAGAAAAATCTGGAACACTCATCACGGCAAGACTTGCGACTGACTACAACAAATCCGTCGGCGCAATCCCTGGACCAATCACCTCTCCTTCATCAAAAGGTGCGAACTGGCTACTGAAGCTTGGTGCTACCCCGATCACTGGAGTTGATGACATTCTCGAGGAACTCGGGCTGGCACCGCGCACCACTGCCGACGTATCAGCGTATTTTAACCTCACCCCTGATGAAGAACGTGTACTGTCTATATTGAACGAAGCAAAGACAAAAGAAATGATTATTACCGAACTGAATCTCGATCCAGTAACAGCGAGTATTGTCTTTTCAAGTTTAGAAATTAAAGGAGTAATAACAGAAATGATGGGTATCATTGAGCGCGCTACATGATACATATATAGTACGCATCATTGCCATTTTTTTCCCTGCATGGTACTACTGCTCTGTAAAAGATATTTGCATTATGAAATTATTAATCGTCGAGTCCCCATCAAAAGCAAAGACAATTGAGAAATATC
>JACCDT010097206.1_pt1 | contig 12895 bp, 21 predicted proteins | sample 7446291 | NCBI WGS metagenome assembly JACCDT01 (sample SAMN15323446, study PRJNA562643) | freshwater metagenome | isolation source: river surface water | place: USA:Blue River Watershed | collected 2017-08-17
AATGTTTCTACAAGCGAAACTACTCAAGTTAATTAGTAGTTCGAATTTACCACTTGCAGCAAAAGGGATTTTAATTCCGATTGCGACGAAAGCAAGTAATCAACAAATCACAGACTTCGTAACAGAGTTAGACGAATTTTTAGCAGATGCAGAAAAGCATCGTGAATATCTCAAAACAAATTTTCCTGAAATCTTATGCAAGCCAGATTCAATTTCGCAGACTTAATTCCTAATACTGACGAACGAGTAGTCATTGTCGGCAAAACAGGAAGCGGAAAAACGGTCTTCGCAGAAAAGATTTTGCAGTTTCACGATTACGTTACAGTTCTTGATACCAAAGGCCAAATTGATTGGAAAGGATATAAACGCTTTACGCGCTACTCAGACTTTTTGAAAGTGGATAGGGACAAGCATAAAAAGATTATTTATGTCCCAACTCCTAAAGAACAAACTGACGCAGAATTTATTAACGATTTTGCTGGTACAATTTATTACCAGCAAAATCAAACTGTATACTTTGATGAAGTGGCGTCTGTTTGTTACAACGGAAATTTACCTTACTATATACACGGTTTGTTATCACGCGGGCGCGAATTGAATATATGTACAGTGTGTTCAACGCAACGCCCAAAACGAATACCAATTTCTATCCTAAGCGAAGCAGAGCGTTACGCAGTTTTTTATGTACGTCATAAGTACGATGTGCAAGTAATTGAGGAAACGTTAGGCTTCACACGCGAACAAATCGCAACGCTAGATTTCCGAAAACATAATTTCTTGTATGGCAGTGTTGACGGAAACTATAGCGAATCATTAACACTTAAAATTTGAAAGGTAACGCAAAATGCCAGCAGCACAGAAAGCACTTATTCCGTTCAGACTCGCAGCGCGCGAACGCTTTCGCCAAGTAGATGTTCGTACTTATTCAAGCGGTAATCAGGCAACACCGATTAAATTGCCGGAAGTTGGTTTTCTCAACGCCATTGTTTTAGTCGTAGAAGGAACGTTTAATTTGGGCGCATCTGCCACGTTGGTAGATAAAGGCCCGTGGAATTTGATCAAACGCATCACAGTAGATACAAATCTTGGTACATCCAACATCGTAGATTTGTCCGGTTTTGGAGCGTACCTAAACGCAGTAAATCAGAAACGCGCGTTTGGCCCCGACGGCGCGGGATTGGGTACGGTATCAAGTTTGATTTATTCCGCGCCAATCGCAACGGGAAATAATACGTGGAAATTAGTGTATTACATTCCGATTGCAGCGAATGACGCAAACGAGTTTGACGTTGGCACAATCAACTTGCAAGCGCCAGAAATTCAAGCAAACGTAAACATCACGTTCGGCACACAATCCGACGTTGTGGCAACTAATCCCGGAACAGGATTTACCGGAACTGTTACGTGTTATTATCGTTACTGGGATGTGCCAAATCCCAACCAAGTCGCTTGGCCCGCAAATCAAATTGTGCGTACTATCGAAGAAAACACGCCCATTTTGTACACGGGCGATTTCACGTATTACCAGATTTTGCGTCAGGGTTATTTACTCGACTTGATTTCCTACATCACGGTAAATGGTTCGTTGAGCAATGCTTTCGACCAATCTACTTTGCGAGTGAACAAAAACGACACAATTTACGTGTTTACTCCCACAACACAAAAACTTCGTGGATATATGGCAAACTCCGCAATTATGCCAGCGGGCGTTTTTCCGTGGGGATTGTGGGAAGCTATGGGCAGTCCATCGCAAGATGATACGCGCGACGGTATGAACACAGAAAAAGTGACTACGCTTGAAGTGGGTTACCAAATTTCCACTAGCGCAACGTTGGGAAGTGGTAACAATTTCTTGTCGAATATTCGGCGCGTACTTGTTAACCTTGTTCCGCCCCAAACAATGAAAGGATAGTTGAATTATGCCGTTTGCATACAATCCACTAGCATTAGTAAACAACCAAATTTCTTACGACGATGTTTATAGCGATGTAAACTCGCCACCGTCACCGCAGACACCTGTTATGAATGCACCTGCTTTACCCGAACAAGTTGTTGACAAACCGGCGCAATCTTCACCTCTTACTTTTTGGTTTGTTGCGCTGGGTTTGTTCGTAGGTTTGATCCTACTTGCGCGGTATGCGTCGCAAGGCGATGAGTTTGGCTCAAATTTCAAGCAAATCAAACCAAGCGCATACAACCTAATCTTTCTCGCATTGGCTGTAGGTTTGGTATTGCCGTTGATCAAAATTGTAGCAGCCAAAATTCCAAACGCATCATTGCGCAATTATCTACTTTCAATTTAGGAGTCGTATGCAAAACGGAAGCGGTTTGTTGATCATAGTTTTTGGCTTGTTACTTTTATACATTGGGGTAACAGGGCGATATAAATGCTTTACGTATTTCGTCACTTGTCTTACCGGCGAGTCAGATTGCGATTGCGTTAGTAAAAGCGATACTTCCGCATCCGTTTTGCAACCGCTCTCACCGTTGAAAGGACTGGCCTCTTGAACAAGGATTTTGTGGCGTTGCTAGGCATATTTGGTCTCGCGGTTATTTACTCCGCCAATCGAAAGATAGGCGGAGTGATAATCGCAGTCGTCGTACTAGGAATATTGCTACAAATTACTACAAGAAAGGATTTGTGATATGGATTTGCTAGTTAAATTTTTTGGCGGAGCTTTTGCGCTAATCGCGCTGTATTTGATCGTTCGCAATTCACAAGGCGTTAATAAAGTGTTGGAAGGTTTTGCAACTGGCTCTAGTAACGTTTTTGCAACTTTACAAGGAAGATAAAATTATGGCTAACGGCAACCCTCTAAACAATCTTGAGCATAACAATATACCACCTAGAGAATATTCTGCTAGTAATTATCACGCATATCTTACTAGCGTTTATGCACAAAGTTACTGCCAGACGCCGTGGAATGAATACAAGTTTGATGATTATGCGGGGGATGTTTACATCATTCCGCCACGCCCAATTTATCTTTCGACGGAAATTCCCTACAACGGAATTGCTCCATTGAGATTAATGCAAAGTATTGAACCGCCTTATCCTTATGATTTGGATATCAATGGATATAGGTAAGAAGGAATAAAGCCAATGGCATTTCTTGAAAAATATTGGCCGTATTTTCTTTTGGGTATTGGCGCAATTTGGCTAATACCCAAACTTTTGAATCAAGGTAATTCTCAAGTTGTGAATAGAGTAATTCCAGTTGATATGGAAAATGATCGTACGGAATTGCAAAAACTCAACTTGGAATTTTTACTAGGTAGGGAACAATTGGCGAGTAGCGAAAGGATTGCCGACAAGCAAATTTCAGCGGAAAAAACTCGCTTGGATTATGCTTTTCAATCTTCGCAAGCGCAAAACGCAATGCAATTAAAAGCATTGGACATTCAATCACGCTTGCAAGAACGTCTTGCAGATATTGCAGGTCAGACTACGCTAGGCGAAGCGCAAGGGCGTTACGACGCCCAATCGGAATTGTTGCGCCAACAACGCAACAGCCAATTACTAAATAATCTTTTCGGTTTGGGTAGTTCGCTATTAAGCGGGTTGCTAAAACCGAATCAATCACAGCAAGGTTCGCGCAGTCCGCAATCTGGTGGTAGTGGTGGTAGCATCGGGCAATCGCCTAACGTGCCATCTCAAGCAATTTCCGCGCGTGATAGACAAAACGCATTGGCGCGCGTTGGCCAATGGTTGACGCGCAATTTTTATGCACGCCAGAACGCTGCATTACAATTTAACGAGTATGACTCTTTAGGGTACCCGGACGCTATTTCCTATGATAACGATTGGTTCGATTCGTTCGGCAATCCGTGGTATGACTGGGATAGTTATTTTGCGACTGACCCGCAAGGAATTGTAACGTCTGATTACGATATTCTAGGCGGTTTTGATATGTTCAATCTTGGCGGCGGATTTACCAATGTCGGCGATTTGGGCGACGATTGGTGGTCGGCTTGGGATTATTACTATAACTATGATGAGGGATACTAAAAATGCCACAAGATAGAACAGTAGGACAAATCGAAGCATCGCCAGATACAAGAACATTGCCAACTCCGCGCGATTCCGTTTTATCATCGCGTGGAAATAACTCTTCAACATCTCCATCAAGTAACTATCCGTCAAACAATCGCCCAAGCGCATTGTCAACACGTCCATCATCGTTGAAATATGATTCATATTCAGGCAACGGGAGTGCAGTAGGTTCGCCAACTGTAGGAGATGCAATACAGAAATTATTTCCCGAATATGCAGCGAATGATAGCGGCGGTTTTAGAAATTATGATCAACCGATAGCAGTAATTCCCGGCGGCAGTGAAACTAATTATTCGGGAATTTTGATTTTATTGCTATTGGTTGGTGCTGGATTTGGAATTTACTATTTGCAGAAAGGAAGAAAAGATGCCAACTGATACGGGCGGAATTGTCACGGATTGGTTACCGATTGGAAATTCGATCAACGCTAATTTGCAAGGCTTGGTTGCAGTTGCAAATAATAACACTCCATTCGATGTTTGGGCGCAAAGTTATGCAAGAGCATACACTCAACAACGCCCTGATATTATTGAAGTGTTACCGGGCGAAACCGGGCAATCTGACGCGACGCAATCTAGTGCTGATATTGATTTTGAAAAGCGATTGAAGCAATTGCTAGGCATTGCAATTGAGGAAGAAACGCCAATTGAAACAGAGTCGCCAGTTTGTCAAAACGTGCCCGATTTTTTAAAACCGTATTGTGATTCTACGGTAGATTTGGGCAAACGCATTGGAATTAGTGTGCTAGCAGTAGCCTTAATTCTTTTGGGAATTTGGAGTGTACGCTGATGCCAAACTTTGCTTTAGGATTCAATCGCACAAGTCGCGGCGCTATTGGTGCTGGCGTGAATGGTGCGCCACACGTTGTACAAGTATCTGTACAAGAACGCGCCCCAAAATATTTGGGGTCAATTCATTGGACTGTGACAGAACCCGACTTGACAGTGCCAGCAACCGCGCCAAATTATTTAATTCGTATCGCCGTTGTCGAAAATCCTGCCGATGCATTGATATCGGTGGTAGATTTTTCGCCGATTTTGTATAACTCACCAGATACATTCATCCGCAATCGTGCGGGTACGGTGTACTTCGATTCTGTTTTTTATATGCCGCAAAATCAATTTTGTTCGTTTAAAGAACCTATTGCGTTTGATGAAGGGCAAAACATTTATGTAATTGCTTCGTGTGCGTATGCACCGGGAGATAGCTTGTTATCCGTTCCCATTCGCAATGTAGGTTTATCCATTACGGGTTGGATAGGAAGAAAGAATTTGAATTATGGTTTCCGGTAAAACATTTTTGTTATGGATTGGCGTGCTGATAATCATTGTTGCTCTACTAAAAAAGTGAGGAAATAAACTATGGGAGTCGTGAATGTTCTCCTAGAAAATAATGGCGTTTTCTATATGGAGCGCGGTTGCGCATTATTTGCTATAGACGGTTCGCCAGAAGGATTACAAGACGGCCAATTTGGCTGTCTTTGTGTTGATACACAGACTGGCGATTTGTACCAAAAGAAAAGTGCAATTGGTACACTGACCGGCTGGACAATTGTAGGCGGTTCGGGCGGTAGCGGTACGGTTGCTAGTGGTGTAACTCCACGGCTAGCGTATTACCCGGCCAACGGTACAACGATTGACGATGCTATCGGATTTGAATATGTAGGAACTTCGCCGATGGTAAGTATTGTTGGGCAGAATAATTCTGATAACGTTTTACACTTAAGTAATGGCAGTCCGGTAACTCCAGATAGTGGTGGAATTTCCGTCGTCCAAATTGTGCAGGTTGATGATGAAACTTCTTATCAAGTAGCTTTGCGCAATTTGACAGCGCAAGTTGATTGGCTTAATTATGTTGCTGATGATGGTAATTTGTATTATGGCGCGTATGACACTGGAAATGCTACCTACCCAAACTTGTTTATCTATCGAATTGATGGCGTACTAACTTTTTCAAATCAAATTTTAGCATCGCCAACAATCGGATTGATCGGTCAAATCTCCCAAAATTTTTATGGCGTGGGTGTTAATGGCGGTGCAGACAACTGGCTCATTACTTGGAACGATGAAGGAGCAACACAACCAATTCCCGAAACATCGTTTATAGATTCTGACATAGGCAACACACGATTGCACTTTTTCCAAGATGTTACGCCAACAAATCCGATTGCGTATGCCCGAATAAAAGATAGTGGCGGAAATGCTTACACAAGGTTTCTCCCGCCATACAATCCGACATTGCAAAATAGTGCTGATATTGTCCCGGCATCGCCTTCGATTTATGACGACGAATTTGACGCTGGAAGCTTAGACGGTAAATGGACTGCGCTTAATATCGGAACGAGTACCATCACGTTTCCGCAATTCAGTTATGCGACGTTTAATCCACAAGCGAGCAATGCACGCGGATATGTGCAAAACGTACCCGTAGGCAATTTTACTGCTACGCTGAAACTTTCTTCCGCGCTTGGTCTTTTGACAGGTAGCGATAGTTGGGCGGGGCTGTGGATTCACACGACGCCAGACGGGACAGGGTATGGTTTGGAAATTGGTCGCAACTCGGCGGATGCGTATCAGGTCAGATGCGAACGGTTATCCGGTTACAACTTCAACGGTAACGAAGTAAACGGAATTACTTGGGGTTTCCCAATTGCGTTTTTACGCTTCGTATATTCGGGCGGAAATTTGCAATGTTACGTGTCGGCAGATGGAATTGCATTTAGTCCGTTCGGAAGCGCGTTCGCTGCTACTCCTACAAAATTTGGATTTTTTGCGCGGGACGGTGCTGCGAATGCAGCTTATTTTGATTGGTTCAGAGTCTCTTAAGAAAGGAAAAGTATGGCTTTTGAAATAGCGATTTATTCGATCTTAGGTGCGATTAGTACGGCACTCACTGTAATCAAACGTGCGCGAATGGATGAAGAAAAACGCGGGAAGTGGATTAAAGCCTTGAAGGCCGCAAGCGCGGCTTTGACTGAATTGCTCTCCGAATAGTCCGGCAGGTTTTATCACTCCTTCTCCTGCCAGACTGGCGAGCGGTTTGGCTGTAAGCCGCTCGCCAAATCTTGCTACTGTTAAGCCACGTAAGAGATTCTCTTACGTGGCTTACTACTTCTTACGCTTCTTACTGTTTCTTACACTTCTTACTGGTAAGAATAGCCCAGAATTTGTCGGCGAGATTTTGACCGAACTGGAACGAAAACACTACTACCCAATATAGTATTGAAGAAACTAAGCATAGAGGCCATAAGACCACTATAATTAGCATTTCACGTTCTGTGAAATATCCTTCCTCTTGGCTAATTTCAACGAGTTTCGCAAAAATACCGCCTAGCAGTGGATAACTGAACAAAACTGTCACAATCCAAATGATAGTTTGTAATTTCATAAAACAGCCCTTTCATTTTCTGGATAAAGATTTATCGGAGTGGCGAAAAATGTTTTGGTATTTCGTGCGCCAGGATATTCATTGATCTAACTCCTTTGCATTGGCGAAACCAACGTATTTTCCTTCCGCTTTTGCAGCATACCCGCCGTTAACCGCGTAAACTTTCAAGTCTTGCGGCTTACCAGCGAACCCAATTTTTTGTGCGACTTTTGCGGCCAATTCTGGATTTGTTGCAGCCACGTTACCGCCGCGCGAGATGCGCTGTTTCGGTTTGTCGTAAAGGAAAGGCGACCAAGCAAAGATCAGTAGCGCGCAAAAGAAATTGAGTTTGTACAATCCAAAATTCTCACTTGAATTGGCGTACATCTCTTTGATTGCGCCAAAACTTGATTGAGCAAGGCTTGAACGTTCGCGCTTGGATTTACTGGCTTCCGCAATCGTTTTGGCTGTACTGGCGATTGCACTCGCTCCATCTTTGTTAGCACGCGCGCGCGCACTCGCTTCAAACTCTGCCGCTACAACTAACGCCAGACATCCCGCCAAAATTGTTAAGCAAACACCTTTCGCTATCCGCTTACTCAGTTTTACCGCTGGAATGATGTCTATGTAGAGAAAAACAAATTCTGCCATTATAAGCAGTCCCGCGCGCGCTACTGCTTTAATATTCGTTACATCTGTGATTGGTGCATCTTGATCATAATAATTCAAGATTGCCAACACAGAACCTGTAGCGCACAAAAGCACGCTAACGATGGAAATGGCTAATCCTTGTTTTGTCATTGTTCGCATAGATTTTACTCCTTATTTATAAGTCTTTGAATTGTTCTCGTAGCAAGGGACGCACACAAAACCCGTCGTTTCTGAAAGTTGTTCAAAACAATATTCGCAAATTTTGAAAAGAATTTGCTGTCCATTGTTAATTTCAATAATGATTTTACCTTGTAAATAGTCTGGTAGCATTCTTTCAATTACTTCTGGCCATTTACTAACGGGTAATAACGGAACAAACTCTGTTAAGGCTTCAATAGCTCGTACTCTTTCGAGTTCGTCTGTTATTTCTGTTAAAAAACTAAAGTCTATTATCATAATAGCGTACCTTCTGAGGAATAATGATTGTGGGTAGATAAAACATTGCAATCCTGCCGCGTCGGAAATTGTAGTAACGAATAAATCGAATTGCAACAAAGCAGCTTTTCTCATACTTTATCATCCTTTCTGATAGTCCATTCTATCTCTCTATCATTTTGAAATTCGGGTTTGGCAGTAAATACATCAGAATGATGCCAAATACCCCGATCGTCTGATAGGTGCAAAATTTGCGCAACATCTTCGGTAGTCGTCTGGCTATAAATCATCCGCCAAGCACATTGAATGGCTTCTGTTTTGGTAGCACAGATAGTGTCTCTATCTATTCGTACATACCGAATTGAATAGTTATTTCCCGCAGCACAATCGTAAACTAAAAATAAAGAATGAATGGGCATAATTTTTTCCTTTGTGAAAAAGCGGTAGCAATTTGCATTGCTACCGCTTGATTTAACTATCTGTCAGAATGGTATGACAGAATCTACTCTTCCTCGCTTTCTACATCTTGAATGGCGATGTAACTCGAACGATTGCCGTGTGACGATGGCAATTGAACAAAACACAACGGGCCTAAAATTGTTTCCTTGTGTTGCGGTTGTTCAAAAAACCGAATGTAAGGTGCGCGGTTATCGTCCATCGCTAGAGAAGTGCAATAACGTTCCTCAATAGGTGCGTCAGCAGTCTCCCCCAACGTGAACACGATGTTGTCCGCATACGCGGGATCATTCGACTTTCGGAATGTCGCGCCAAACATAAAAAACTCGAAAGAAGTTTCTTCACCCTTAGCGTCATAATCTTCAAACCATTCTGACACCTTGCGCCAATTGCGGGAGCTATGATCTAGTCCAACATCGGAAAGTTTTTTGGTTTTGATTGGTTCAAACTTCTTGACAGGCTTTTTGATAGGCATTGTTTATTCCTTTCGTGTAGAGATTCGGGTTAATGATTCGCGCTATTATTTCTTTTGCGCTTTTGCGGTTTCGGTTGTGCGCGGTTTGCGCGGTTTGACCACTCGCGGGTTTAGGTGTTCGGGAGCGTCGAACTGTAAGACAGCGCAGCCGCGGGATACATCGTAGCGCACTCCCGTAAGTTGTGCGCGTAATGTAGTCCGTCCGTGTTTCACTTCGACAACGCTGTCAATCGCCGTACCCTCACGCAAAAACATCTTAACTTCGTCAATTGTCAAAGGTTTCGTATCAGACATTTTTCAGTTCCTTTCAAAATAAGTGTTAATTGCGAGTTCTATTTCCGCATCGGAAAACCCGCGTTGAATAGCTTCGTAGTAAAATTCAGTTTCATACGACGAAGCATCATTCCCAGTTTCATCGGCAATCACTCTACCATTATCATAGATAAAATTGCCAATGTCTTCATACTCCGAACGAGTCATAAAACTAAACTCCTTTCCGAAACAGCCCGCAATATATATCCAAACGCATCTAGAATGCAAACGAAACTAAGAAAAAATAATTGGTATGATTGGTCAAACCAATTTACCAATTTTATAAAAGGCTTTCTTCGCCTTCCTCATCTATCACCCAATCATCTTTAAGCTTGTAAGCTTGTGTAACTTCGTTCTGTCCAAACGGAATTATGCGAATTACTTTTTCTGGTAGCAATTGAGTTTCACCATTGGGGATGAAACTGATTTCCCTATCTTCTACAATCCATTGTCGCCAGTTTTTCAATTTAGGATTGAACTGTAAAGCTTTGCCTAAACCTATAAAGCGAGTTTCTTTATAGTCATATTTACCCAAGCTCCCCTCGCTGCGCCAAACCTTACGCAACTCGTTATAGTCAACTGAAGATTTACGAAAACCGCGACTTCTGATAGTAGCTTCGTTTTCATCAATACCTGTATAGGTATACACTCCCGGTTGAATAACAAACAAATTACTAACCGGTTTAACTTCCCAACCGCCTAAAGGCTTCCCCTCAGAATGATCAACCAATCGTTCTGTAGATAGTATGCCGTCCGTTGCAAAACTAATCACCGTTTCCGGATTGTGCATCGCAGCGTCAAACACCATCGCGCGCGTTTTACTCGTTACGTAACCTGCCCAAAAGTAATTTTGGAAAGGTGGTCTTTGTTTCTTATATCCGATGGATTGCGCGACTTTTCCGTAACACGAATTAAGAAATAGCTTGAGAATAATTTGCGCATCATTCTTTTGTGCTACATACGCTTTTCTCTTTTCGTACAACTCCGAGCAAAACGCGAAAGGCTTGTAATCGTTTTCTGGTATAAATTCCCAACGATTGATAATCTGGAGATACTTGGAATAATACAAGTTTGCCGCGTCATATTCAGGACTCCAGACGAATGTATGGCCCTTATGCGGATAATAGATTTTGTCTTTATAACGAACTGGAAAAGGTGTTACAGCGTATTTTTTGGGAATGTCAAACTTCACTTCATACAATGCGAAAGGCGAATTTTCTTTTTTAGTTTTACACCATTCGCCGTTAGCATTGGGAAGCATACTTAATGCGTAAGGGTATGCGCTGTTAATATCGTGCGACCAAGCATTGTCAAACTCTCCTTGTAACAATACTTGAGAACGTCCGCCATAGTACGCTTGCAAAAATTTCGGACGCAACTCTAAACAATCGGCATTGTATTTCTCAACTCCATATTTAGCCAACCCCGCGTTTGCCAATGCGCCAGCACCGTGCCAAGACTTCGGTAAGATGCCGCAATCGAGTGCGACTTCACGTACCCGCTCCATTAAATCTACTAACAATTCACATTCACGCAAATTGTAATAGCGAATAACTTTTCGATTTTTAACATCAAACGTTTGACGATTCGCTTTTCCTTCTATAATTGCTTGATCAACTTGAAAACCCCAATCTTGCAATGCAGCTATGAACGATTTTTGGAAAAATGATGCGGCGTCGTACCAAGTAATACGTTTACCATCTTTCGTCAAAATCAACATTTTTCCAATCATCCAGCGAATTTCGTATCCTTCCCATTTCGTTTCGCCAAAATTCCATAGTTCTTCAAGATGCCACAACGGCAAATCGCGTAACATCATATTCACGTCATAGCCTGTAAAGAAGCCTACCAGTATACCTTGCCCGCGAAACTGTAACAAAAAATCGAAGCATCGTTTAGTGGATAAGCCACCTATCCACGATTCTATATAATCTCCCGTTGATGCGGTTACCAACGTATATATGTGTTGGTTACCGCGTGTTATGCCTTCACCGTCAATCGCTATGAAAGGTTTTTCTTCGCGCGCTTCCTGACGTTTGCGAATTTTGTAATTGACTTTCGATTGCTTGCGTTTATCTGGATTTACTTCTATCCATTCCTGCAACCTATGGGCTAGTCTTTTTTGTTCTTCGGTAGGTAATCTGTTTCGGTAGGCTTTTTGCCTTTCAGCATTGTTCGCGTAGATTCTTTTTCGCATAGATCAATCCTCAATTTCCAAACGGTTAAGCATTGGTTTGAATGCGTCTAAGCGAATGGGTAAATTCGTGATATTTAGCAAACTAATCATCGCTAATAACGCTTGGACTTTTCCAAACTTCATATCGTTAATAATTACCGTAAATCCAATCTGGCATAAAGCTTCGATAGCTCTCACCCTTTCGAGTTCTGTTTTAATTTCATTTAGAAAACTAAAGTCTATTGTCATAATATCTAACCTTTTGCGGAATTTTGTTTACATACTTAAGCAATTTTGCAAGAGCTGTACCCTTACGCTTTTGCTTGCGATTCTTCCAAGCTTCGCCGAATAACTTATTAAACTCCAGTCCTTTCGGATTCTTACCTTCGTCAGACGCATACTCTGATAAACGTTTGTACGCTTTTGTTTTCCACGCGCTCTTTGCATCGGTATAATTTTTGAAGCCTAGTGATTTGCCAGAGCGTTCGAGCGCAGATTGGCGAGTTATCTTGCGGCCAGTTTCGGGGTTTATGTATTTCAACCCCGATTTTTTATAGCCAGATTGTTTCAGAAGTGTTTGCCAATTCATTGATTCGCTCGCGGTTGGAAGTGAAGAAAAACAGGTTGGCGATTTTATCCCCCTTGACAAATCGCCAACCTATGAAGATAGAGAACTATCGTTTTTTGATCTCACACAAAAGAATGATGATTCTGTAGTTAGTGTAAAGAGCCGCCAACCCACAACCGAACCAACTTTTACCAGCGAACTCGTTACCGCGAAAGTGATGCTTTATGAATGTATACCTATATAAAAATCACTTTCTCAAAGAGCAAACAGAAGCATCTGTCCCTTGCATCCTCTGCCAGACTATAGCCAGATGAAGGATTGAGGGCAAGGGGGAGCTTGACAAACTTGAAAAAAATTTTGCGGACTAATGGTTTAGCCAACTCGACTACACCTGTCATTGAT
>JACCDT010325371.1_pt1 | contig 12888 bp, 10 predicted proteins | sample 7446291 | NCBI WGS metagenome assembly JACCDT01 (sample SAMN15323446, study PRJNA562643) | freshwater metagenome | isolation source: river surface water | place: USA:Blue River Watershed | collected 2017-08-17
AGCCGGTGTTGATGTAGTCGTTGTCGATACCGCACACGGGCATCATCGCGCAGTGCTGGATGCAATTGAGCGCATTAAGAAGTTCTCATCAACAGTTGAAATTATCGGTGGCAATGTCGCAACTCGTGCTGGTGCACAGGCACTTATCAATGCAGGTGCCGATGCCGTCAAGGTTGGCGTTGGTCCAGGATCTATCTGCACAACTCGCGTTGTTGCAGGTGTCGGAGTTCCACAAGTTACCGCAATCATCGAAGCCGCAAAGGCTTGTAACAAAGCTGGCATCCCATTGATTGCAGATGGTGGACTTCAGTATTCAGGCGACATTGTTAAAGCAATCGTTGCAGGAGCAAACTCTGTGATGCTCGGTTCACTTCTTGCAGGGTGCGAAGAGTCACCTGGCGAACTTGTTGAAATTGATGGTCGCAAGTACAAGGCATATCGCGGAATGGGTTCACTTGGCGCAATGCAATCTCGCGGAGAAAAGAAGTCATATTCCAAAGATCGCTATATGCAGGACGATGTTCTATCTGAAGACAAACTTGTTCCAGAAGGTATCGAAGGAAAAGTTGCTTATCGCGGACCCGTCGCAGAAGTAGTTCACCAACTCGTTGGCGGATTACGCAGCGGCATGGGTTATGCCGGAGCACCAGATATTGAAACACTTCGCCATGAAGGACGCCTTATTCAAATCACTGCAGCTGGCTTACAAGAGAGCCACCCACATGATGTATTGCATGTGGCCGATGCACCTAACTACAGCAAGAAGAAATAAGCCATGGATATCGAGATAGCCCCAGGAAAACGCGCCCGCCACGCATATTCATTTGACGATATTGCAATCGTCCCAAGCCGTCGTACTCGTACTCCCGAAGATGTATCTACTGCATGGCAGATCGACGCTTACAAGTTTGATTTGCCACTTATTGCAGCGCCAATGGACTCCGTTGTTTCACCCGAAACTGCTATTGCAATCGGAAAGCTCGGTGGCCTTGGCGTTCTTAACCTTGAAGGACTCTGGACTCGTTATGACGATCCACGCATTCCACTGGGTGAAATCGCATCTATGCCAGATAAGCATGCAACCCGCCGTATGCAAGAGATTTATGCAGCGCCAATTCGTCCAGAGCTCATCAAAGAGCGCATCAAGCAGATCCGCGACTCTGGCGTGACTGTTGCTGCATCTTTATCACCACAGCGCACCGCAGAGCTTCACAAAGCAGTCATCGATGCTGGTGTCGATATCTTTGTTATTCGCGGAACAACAGTTTCTGCAGAGCATGTTGCAGCAGAGAATGAAGCGCTTAACCTTAAGAAATTTATTTACGAACTTGATGTCCCCGTCATTGTTGGTGGCGTTGCGACAACTACTGGCGCACTTCACCTCATGCGTGCAGGAGCTGCTGGTGTACTCGTCGGATTTGGTGGGGGAGCTGCGCATACAACGCAGACAGTTCTTGGAATTCAGGTACCAATGGCAACAGCAGTTGCCGATGTTGCAGCAGCACGCCGTGAATACCTTGATGAATCTGGTGGACGCTACGTTCATGTCATCGCCGATGGTTCTGTTGGAAAATCTGGCGACATTGCAAAGGCAATCGCATGTGGCGCAGATGCAGTCATGATGGGTTCAGCACTCGCTAAGGCAGTGGAATCGCCAGGACTTGGTTGGCACTGGGGATCTGAGGCGTATCACGCAGAAGTTCCACGAGGTCAGCGCGTTAATGTCGGAACAGTTGGAACACTGGAAGAGATTCTCAACGGTCCTTCACATGCATCTGATGGTTCTATGAACTTGTTTGGCGCACTACGTCGTGCGATGGCCACATGTGGTTACTCAGATGTGAAGTCATTCCAACGCGTAGAAATCATTATGCAGCATGGCCGATAGTCGACCAGTACTAGTCGTCGATTTCGGCGCACAGTATGCACAGCTCATTGCACGCCGAGTTCGTGAAGCACAAGTCTTCTCTGAGATTGTTCCGTCATCAATCACAGCTGCAGAAGTAGCGGCAAAGAACCCACAGGCAATCATTCTTTCTGGTGGTCCATCATCTGTGTATGCAGATCACGCACCAAAAGTTGATCCAGCAATCTTTGCTCTCAATATTCCTGTATTTGGTATTTGTTATGGATTTCAGACGATGGCTGCAGCACTTGCTGGCGTTGTCGCGCAGACCGGTAAATCGGAGTTTGGCCGCACTCCTCTTTCTGTAAAGCCTGGCTCAAAACTCTTTGCTGGACTTCCTGATTCACAATCAGTCTGGATGTCTCACGGCGATGCGGTCTCTGAAGTTCCTTGCGGATTTACAGTTTCAGCATCAACTGTAGATACTCCGATCGCGGCATTTGAAGATGCCAGCGGAAAACTTGCTGGCGTTCAATTCCACCCAGAAGTTCTTCATACCGAACATGGCCAAGCAATTTTGAAGAATTGGCTGATCAATATTGCAGGATGTACACCAACGTGGACTACCGAAAATATTGCCCACGATGAAATTGAAAAAGCAAAGAGCATCATCGGAGATAAGCGCGTTATCTGCGGGCTATCAGGTGGCGTGGATTCGGCTGTTGCTGCAGCAATCATTCAGCGCGCAGTTGGCAAGCAACTTACCTGTGTCTTTGTGGATCACGGACTTCTCCGCAGCGGGGAATCAGAGCAAGTCCAACGCGATTTCGTTGCAGCAACAGGCATTGAACTCGTTGTTATCGATGCTCGAGAACAATTCTTAAACGCACTTGCCGGGGTTACAGATCCGGAAGATAAACGAAAGATTATTGGCCGCGAGTTTATTCGCTCTTTTGAATCCGCAGCTCGCGATATCGCAGCTGGCGGAGATGTTGAATTTCTGGTGCAGGGCACGCTCTATCCAGATGTCGTTGAATCAGGCGGCGGAACAGCAACAGCAAATATTAAATCTCACCACAAGGTTGGTGGCCTGCCAGATGATCTGGAGTTTAAGTTGGTCGAACCACTTGGCACGCTCTTTAAAGATGAAGTGCGCCAAGTTGGACTTGAACTTGGTTTACCTGAAGAGATTATCTGGCGTCAGCCATTTCCTGGTCCTGGACTTGGAATTCGCATCATCGGTGAAGTCACTGCAGAGCGTTTAGAGATCCTGCGTCATGCAGATTTAATTGCACGAGAAGAGTTGAAGAGCGCAGGGCTAGACCGCCAAATCTGGCAATGCCCAGTGGTCTTACTGGCGGATGTGCGAAGCGTGGGAGTTCAGGGAGATGGCCGTACCTATGGCCACCCAATAGTTCTGCGCCCAGTTTCCAGTGAGGATGCAATGACTGCCGATTGGTCTCGCGTTCCTTATGATGTGCTCGAGAAAATTTCAACGCGAATTACCAACGAGGTCCGTGAAGTAAATCGCGTCGTACTTGATGTCACGAGCAAGCCGCCAGCCACAATCGAGTGGGAATAAGGAATGGGAATGAGTAAGTTAACGTTGTTGAGCAAAGTCAGAGTCGCCAGTGTTTCATTAATGCTAGTTGCAACATCACTTGTTGTACCTGCACAAACTGCAACTGCTGCAAAGATTGTCTGCAAGCCAACAACTGCTAAGCCGCATGCACCCATGAAGACCAATCCGCCACAAACAGTTGCTAAGAAGCTTCCAAAGCAATTAATCCTGCGCACCAATTGCGGCAATATCGAGATTGCACTTGATCCTAAAGCGCCATTTACAGTGACTCAGATTTCTGCACTCGCTCGCGCTGGTTACTACAACAAGACTTTATGCCACCGCGAAGCTATCTCTGGCTTCTACATGTTGCAGTGTGGCGATCCAACCGCACAAGGAGGCGGCGATCCGGGCTTCTCTTACGGAGATGAGAATTTACCTATTGGCAAAGCTCTCACTTATCCAGAAGGCACAGTTGCAATGGCTAACTCAGGACCTAATACAAATGGCAGCCAATTCTTCTTGGTATTTGGAGATTCGCCTGCACTCGGACCTTCATATTCAATCTGGGGGAAGATCACCAAAGGCCTTGATGTTCTGAAATTTATCGCAACGAAGGGCGTTACCAGTGGCCCAAGAGATCCAGTTGGAGTTGGAAAGCCAAATGTTAATGTTGCAATCGAATCTGCAATCGTTCGCTAATTAAATATTAATTAGTATTTACGATTTTAAAAGCTTCTGCGATTCGACCTTCAGGTAATCCGCCTAAGGCTGCATTGCGTTGGCCCCACTCACGGAGCATATTTTCAAGCTCTGTGTTGTGCGCAGTCTGAGATGCGTGCTCTTTCAGAGTCTTGACCTTAATGTCGAAGGTAGAAGTGATATCTACAAAGTGATCCGGATGAGCATGTCCCTGCATCCAGACTTCCTTGACCTTCCAAGGTTGTAGCCCTTCAGCCTCTAACAAATCTGTAAATGCATAAGGGTTACGAGCATCAGGGTAGACTGCCTGGATTGTCGCTTCGCCTGCCGCTAAATGGTCAGGGTGGCTGGCACCGATGCGTTCCCAGTTACGTTCAGGAGATTGGCACACAATGCGATCTGGCTTTACGCGACGAATCTGGCGAACGATATCTTTGCGAAGAGCGATCGTTGCTTCGAGATGGCCATCTACATAATTTAGAAAAGTTACATCAGAGATACCGAGTACTGCACATGCCGCACGTTGTTCGCGCTGGCGTACTGCGGGCATTTCTTCCATCGTGTATTCAGATTCTTCGCCACCTTGATCGCCATTTGTGCAGAGAACGTAAGAGACTTCAATGCCCTTCTGAACCCACTGAGAAATAGTTCCGGATGCACCGAAATCTGAATCATCTGGGTGAGCGTTGACGACTAATACGCGCTGGATTTCTGAATCTGCTAACGGCTCCACAATGCAACTTTCTCTACGTGTGGGTGAATCCTAATAGACTCCGCGCCATGACTGCGACCGACCCATTGCTAGACGGATTAAATCCGCAGCAACAGAAGGCGATTTCTCATGCCGGAACACCTTTGCTGGTCGTTGCAGGTGCTGGCTCTGGAAAGACCCGTGTTCTCACTCGTCGTATTGCATACATCATGGCGCGACGAGAAGTTCGCCCCTATGAAATTCTCGCAATTACCTTCACCAATAAAGCCGCTGGCGAGATGAAAGAACGTGTCACAGAGCTAGTTGGTCCTATTGCAAAATCAATGTGGGTCTCAACATTTCACTCATCATGTGTGCGTATGTTGCGACAAGAGGTAGAGCGCCTTGGTTACAGCAGCACCTTCAGCATCTACGACTCAGCAGATTCGCAGAAGCTGATCTCACGAGTAATGGAGACCCTCAACTTAGATCCAAAGCGCTACCCGGCTCGTCAATTTCAGAACTTAATCTCTAATGCGAAGAACGAGTTGCAGACTCCGTACGAATATTTATCAGCGGCCACCAATCAATTCGAAACGATTGTTGCTGATGTGTATACCTTGTATGAAAAGCGCCTGCAGCAAGCCAATGCAATGGATTTCGATGATTTGATTATGAAGACTGTTCAAGTCTTACAGAAATTCCCTGAAGCTAAGGCGCGTTTTAGATCGCGCTTTCGCCACATTTTGGTCGATGAGTATCAAGATACCAACCACGCCCAGTATGTCTTGATTAAAGAACTCACTGGGGTTGAAGGCGATGGATTCCCGCTAGCCGAACTCTGCGTCGTAGGCGATGCCGATCAATCAATCTATGGTTTCCGCGGCGCAACTATTCGCAATATTCTTCAATTTGAAGTCGATTACCCAAGCGCCTCAACTGTTCTGCTCGAACAGAATTACCGATCTACCCAGAATATTCTCAACGCAGCTAATGCCGTGATTACAAAGAATGAATCACGTAAAGAGAAGAACCTCTGGTCTGATGCCGGCTCTGGTGCTCCACTTACTGGATACGTTGCAGAGTCTGAATACGATGAAGCTGAATTTGTGAAGAGCGAGATTCGCTCTCTGCAAGATATGGGCCATTCAAATCCCGGAGATACCGCAGTCTTCTATCGCACTAATGCGCAATCTCGTATCTTTGAAGAAATCTTTATGCGCGCTGCTATTCCCTATAAAGTCGTTGGCGGCCTTCGCTTCTATGAAAGAAAAGAAGTTAAAGATTTACTTGCATATCTTCGAGTTCTAGCTAACCCGGATGATGAAGTTTCACTGCGTCGAATCATCAACTTCCCTAAGCGCGGAATCGGTGATCGAGCCCTTGAAGAAGTTGAGGCATTTTCAGCGCTGCACGGAATCTCCTTCTGGAATGCGCTACTTCGAGTCTCCGAGGCAACTGCAGTTCCGAATAAAGCCGCCCAATCAATTATGAATTTCACGTCGATGCTAGTCGCCTTGGCGACACTTGTTGAGGCAAAGACAAAACCTTCCGTAATTATCGAAGCGGTGCTCGAACAATCTGGCTTACTGACAGAACTTGAAGCAAGTAAAGATCCGCAAGATGAGGTCCGCGTAGAAAACCTAAAAGAACTTGTCTCTGCATCTATGGAGTATGAAGAACGACCATTTGAAGAACTCGGAGAAGATGAAGAGATTTCACTCTCTGGCTTCCTTGAGAAAGTTTCACTCGTCGCAGATGCCGACGAGATTCCTGATGGAGAGGACCACGGGGGAGTCGTGACGTTGATGACTCTTCATACTGCGAAAGGTCTGGAATTTCCAACAGTATTTCTCACCGGTATGGAAGATGGAATCTTTCCTCATGCCAGAACCCTTGATGATCCAAAAGAGATTGAGGAAGAGCGACGCCTTGCATATGTTGGTTTAACTCGCGCAGAGAAGCGTCTCTATATTTCACGCGCCGAATATCGATTGACTTTCGGAACTCCAAAGTACAACCCAGCATCACGCTTTTTAGATGAGATTCCAGCAGAGCTTATTGAATGGCAGAATGAGGGTCGCTCAACATTTAAGACCTCATCTGCAGTGAAGAAATCAAGGTTGCCTTCTGGGCCACCACCTCGCGCCACCGGAAAGAAATCAACGGCGATGGTTCTCGAAGTTGGCCAACGTGTGTCTCATGACACTTTCGGCCTCGGAACAGTTGTTGCACTCGCTGGTGAAGGCGATAAATCTGAGGCGACAATTAACTTCGGCGCCTACGGAGATAAGCGCCTTCTGTTGCGCTATGCCCCTGTCACACCACTTTAATTTAGGACTTAAGATTGGGCTCTAGTCACGCCAATCCCATCTAAAGGAGCCCATCAGTGGATCTCTACGAATACCAAGCCCGCGATCTCTTTGAGAAGCACTCTGTTCCTGTATTACTTGGAGCAGTTGCAACAACAGCAGATCAAGCACACGATGCAGCTGCAAAGATGGGCGGCAAAGTTGTCGTAAAGGCACAGGTAAAGGTTGGCGGACGTGGCAAGGCAGGCGGAGTAAAGCTTGCAGTTGATGCTCTCGACGCCAAAGAGAAAGCTGGCGCAATTCTTGGAATGGATATCAAGGGCCACACTGTTCATAAAGTGATGATTGCGCAAGCAGCTCCAATCGAATCTGAATATTACGTTTCAATTTTGCTCGATCGCTCAAACCGCACATTCCTAGTCATGGCATCTGTTGCCGGTGGAATGGATATTGAAGAAGTTGCACATACGGCGCCAGAGAAGTTGGCGAAGGTTCCGGTCAGCGCTGTTGATGGAATCTCACTAGCGAAGGCGAAAGAGATTGTTGCGCAGGCACAGTTCCCTGCAGAAGTTGCAGATCAAGTTGCCGATGTATTGGTCAAGCTCTGGGAGACATTCCAGTCAGAGGATGCAACTCTTGTAGAAGTTAATCCATTGGTTAAGACTGAAGATGGTCGCATCGTTGCACTCGATGGAAAAGTTACTCTCGATGAGAATGCAGACTTCCGCCAGCCAAGTCATGAAGCACTTGTTGATCACGACACTGCAAATGCGCTTGAAGCGGCAGCGAAGGAAAAGGGCCTTAACTATGTAAAGCTCGATAACGGTCAGGTCGGAATCATCGGAAACGGTGCAGGACTTGTGATGTCGACACTCGATGTTGTTGCATACGCTGGAGAAAAGTTCGGTGGCATGCGCCCTGCAAACTTCCTCGATATTGGTGGCGGTGCATCTGCTCAAGTAATGGCAGATGGTCTCTCAATCATTCTCGGCGATCCAGATGTAAAGAGCGTATTCGTAAACGTTTTCGGTGGAATCACCGCCTGCGATGCTGTTGCAAATGGCATTGTGCAGGCGCTCGAACTTCTCGGTTCAAAGGCAACTAAGCCAATCGTGGTTCGCCTCGATGGAAATAACGTTCTCGAAGGTCGCGCAATTCTTAATGCAGCTGACCACCCATTGGTTGAGCAAGCTGAAACTATGGATGGAGCAGCATCACGCGCTGCAGAATTGGCGGCAAAGTAATGTCAATCTTTATTAACTCTTCAAGCAAGATCATCGTTCAGGGCATGACTGGCTCTGAAGGAACAAAGCACACACGTCGCATGCTCGCTTCAGGCAGCAAGGTAGTCGGCGGAGTAACGCCAGGTAAGGGTGGACAGAGCGTCGATATCGATGGCACAACTCTTCCAGTTTTTAACACCGTTGCAGAGGCAATGGCTGCAACGGGTGCAAATGTTTCTGTTGTCTTCGTTCCACCTAAGTTTGCCAAGGCAGCTGTCATCGATGCAATCGATGCAAAGATGCCGCTCGTTGTCGTTATCACTGAGGGAATTCCAGTTCATGACTCTGCATATTTCTATGCATACTCATTGAAGGCCGGCACGACCCAAATCATCGGACCTAACTGCCCAGGACTCATCAGCCCTGAGCAATCAAATGTTGGAATCATTCCTGCAGATATCACTAAGCGTGGGCCAATTGGTCTCGTTTCTAAGTCTGGAACTCTCACCTATCAGATGATGTATGAGCTTCGCGATATCGGTTTCTCAACTGCAGTTGGTATTGGTGGAGACCCAGTAATCGGAACAACGCATATTGATTGCCTTCGCGCATTCCAGGATGATCCAGATACGACAGCGATTGTCATGATCGGTGAAATCGGTGGAGATGCTGAAGAACGCGCTGCTGCATTTATCTCTGAGTATGTCACTAAGCCAGTTGTGGGTTACGTTGCAGGATTTACTGCCCCTGAAGGAAAGACCATGGGCCATGCAGGTGCAATCGTCTCTGGCTCTTCAGGAACAGCGCAGGCTAAGAAAGATGCCCTCGAAGCTGCAGGAGTAAAGGTTGGACAGACACCAAGTGAAACTGCGCAGTTAATGCGCGACATCCTAGGTCGTTAATTCCACGATGCAACGTGTCCTCTCGGTCTCGTTGTCTCATGCGCTTCGCAGCGCAGCTTTTCTTATCTTGCCATTTTCGTTTATTGCACTAATCGCATGGGCGACAGCTGGTAGCGCAAGTGGCAGTACGACAGATCCGATTCGTGGAGCTGTATGGATTTGGCTTGGTGCTCACCACATTCCATTTCAATTAGCGCTTCCGCCTACCGGAATTGCTGGGTATCTGACCTACCTTCCAATAGGTGCAATCTTTCTTCCGTTTATCGTTATACGAACATCATTCCTACGCGCACTTGATCGTTTGAAGGGTGATTACCACGATCTCAATAGTGTGCGATTAATCTTCTCGAGCATCTATGCAGTTCTGGCTACAGCGCTTGCTTTTGCAAGTAGTTCTGAATCAATTGCGCCGCAATGGTATTTAGCACCGGTCTTTGCATTCTTGATTGCGCTCTTTGCAACTATGACTGTGGGAGTACGGATGGCGCCCTCACGCACGCTGCGAATAGCGCTGCGACTTCTTGCAATCATTCTCGGAACTTCGCTGATTGCCGTCTCTGTTCTTATTTGGCTCAACTTTGAGCAGGTAAAGCTCATTACAATCTCACTTCAGCCGGGAATATTTGGCGGCGTTCTGCTTCTCATTCTCAATATTCTCTATCTTCCCAATGCGGCTATTGCACTTGCAGCATATTTCTCAGGCACGGGTTTAGCAGTCGGCGCTGGAACAATAGTTTCTCCGTGGTGGCATGAACTAGGACAGATACCAGCTCTGCCGCTACTCGGGATACTTCCAGTCACTCGACAGCCACTTGCACTTCTTGGAATCACGTTCTTCATTGCATTGGGTGTGCTCTTGGCATACCTTGCAAGCGGTTTTGAACTCGGTAGTTATATACAAACATTTATCTTTGTCGCAGCAGGATTAACACTCCTTGCATACCTGGCTAGCGGATCGCTAGTTACCGCCGAGATGGGTGCAGTTGGTGTATCTATCTGGAAGTTCTCACTTTCAACAATTGCTGAAATAGGAATTGGTTTCATCGCCGCTTCCTTTATCCTCAATAAAGCTGGCTCCACTAAGGTCGCTCAGTGAAGCGAGTTGTGATACTCGCATCCGGAAGCGGCACTCTTGCGCAAGCAATCTTTGATGCCAGAGAGAATGAATTAACTGGTGCAGATATCGTCGCTGTGATTTCAGACAAAGCAGATGTTCAAGTTTTGGATCGAGCACTAGCAGCGTCTGTTGAATCGTTTGTGATTCCGATGTTGCCAGATCGCACTGAATGGGATCGCGAACTCGAGACTCTCATTGCAGCACTCAAGCCAGATCTCGTTGTCAGTGCTGGCTTTATGCGGATCCTGTCTCCCAAGATTGTCGAGAGATTTAAAGTCATCAATAGCCATCCATCGCTTCTGCCGTTATTTCCCGGAGCACATGCGGTGCGCGATGCGTTAACCGCTGGTGCTACACAGACCGGAACAACGGTTCACTGGGTCGATGCCGGACTCGATACTGGCGAAATCATCGCTCAAGAGCGCCTCGACATTCTCGATTCTGATACTGAAGAGTCACTTCATGAACGCATTAAGATTCTGGAACGAGGTCTCATTGTGGCGACCATTGCTCAAATACTATGCAACCTGGAGAAGACCAATGGCTGATCGTCCAGCAAATCAACGAAAAGGAATCCGCAGAGCGCTCATCAGCGTCTACGACAAGGATCGATTGCTTGAACTAGGCAAGGTACTTAACGATGCCGGTGTTGAGATTCTCTCTACGGGATCAACTGCAAAGAACTTACAGGCTGCTGGAATTCCGGTCATCGAAGTCAGTAGCTACACAGGCTTTCCGGAAATCATGGGTGGACGCGTAAAGACTCTGCACCCAAAGATTCATTCAGGAATTTTGGCCGATCAGAATAATCCAGAGCACCTGGATGCAATTGCACAGTTAGATATTGAACCCTTTGATTTAGTTGTTATCAATCTCTATCCCTTCGCAGCAACGCTGGCGTCAGGTGCTGACTTTGCCGAATGCATTGAACAAATAGATATTGGTGGACCATCGATGTTACGTGGTGCAGCTAAGAACCATGGTTCAGTTGCCGTTGTCTGTAATGAATCTCAGTACGACGATGTCATCGCATCTATCAAGGCAGGCGGCTTTACTGCAGAAGAGCGTAAGCGCCTGGCAATGGAAGTTTTCCGTACCACCGCTGAATACGATCTCACGATTGCAAGTTGGCTTGGTTCGACAATTAGCCACGATATGGAATCTCTTGATTGGCTTGGACTTATCTGGAAGCGCGAAAACTCTCTTCGCTATGGAGAAAACCCACATCAGAAAGCTGCAATCTATCGAGGTGGACCTTCCGGAATAGTAAATGCGGTGCAGTCCCATGGCAAAGAGATGTCATTTAACAATTACACAGATGCAGATGCCGCTTGGCGTTCTGCGCTAGATCATTCAGAACCATGCGTTGCAATCATTAAACATGCAAACCCTTGTGGCATTGCGGTGGGCACAGATATTGCTGATGCCTATGCCAAGGCGCATCTCTGCGATCCCGTTTCAGCATTCGGTGGTGTGGTTGCTGCAAATCGCAAAGTTACCGTTGCAATGGCAGAGCCACTTTCGCAGATTTTCACCGAAGTCCTCATCGCCCCAGAATATGAACCAGCGGCCCTGGAAATTTTGATGCGCAAGCCATCGATTCGAATCCTTACATGTACGCAGACTCGTATCTCACCTCTCGAGCTTCGCCCGGTATCAGGCGGAGTTTTGGTGCAAGAGACTGATCTAATTAATGCAGAGGGTGATGATCCAAAGAATTGGAAGCAAGTAACAGGTACTGCTGTCTCTGATGCTGTGATGAAGGATCTCGAATTTGCTTGGCGTTCGGTGCGCGCAGTAAAGAGCAATGCAATTCTCTTAGCAAAAGATGGCGCATCTGTTGGCATTGGAATGGGTCAAGTCAATCGCGTTGATTCTGCAAAGCTTGCAGTCGACCGTGCCGCTGATCGTGTTGCAGGAAGCGTCGCTGCATCGGATGCATTCTTTCCTTTTGCCGATGGTCTCGAGATTCTCACAGCAGCTGGCGTTACAGCCATTGTTCAGCCTGGTGGAAGCGTGCGGGATGAGGAAGTTATCGCCGCCGCGAAGAAAGCAGGCGTTGCCATGTTCTTTACAGGAACTCGACATTTCTCTCACGCTTAATCAAGCGATTAAGATAGGTATATGAGCGCGCAGATACTAGATGGAAAAGCACTTGCTGCATCCATCAAGAAAGATCTCGCGAATCGCACAGCAGAGCTCAAAGCCCGCGGGATTACACAAGGTCTTGGGACAGTACTTGTCGGAGATGATCCAGGTTCACACTCTTACGTCGGTGGCAAACATCGTGACTGCCAAGAAGTCGGGATTAACTCAATTCGTGTAGATCTTCCAGCAAGTGCAACACAAGCCGATGTCTTGGCCGCGATTAAGGATCTCAATGCAGCTAAAGAGTGCACTGGATATATCGTGCAATTGCCTCTACCGAAGGCGATAGATACTCAAGTAATTCTCGAGGCAATCGATCCCGATAAAGATGCTGACGGATTGCACCCCATGAATCTCGGAAGACTTGTTGCCGGATATAACGCTCC
>JACCDT011908488.1_pt1 | contig 12887 bp, 13 predicted proteins | sample 7446291 | NCBI WGS metagenome assembly JACCDT01 (sample SAMN15323446, study PRJNA562643) | freshwater metagenome | isolation source: river surface water | place: USA:Blue River Watershed | collected 2017-08-17
CGCAGTGGATGTATGGCTACAATCACGAGCGCCCAAACATGGCCTTGGGCGGTTTCACCCCAAAACAGCGGCTGGCTATGGCCGCGTGAATCTACTTCTGAATGCCCTCAATTCCGGGGGGATTACCTTAGTGGTCGAGAACTGTGAGTTCTTCTTGATGACGAAGCCTTCATCAGTCAGCGCACCATATGCCGTCACATTGTTAACGCTAAAAACCAGATCGCTAAAAGCGGCATCACTGTCGGCTGCCGGGGTTTGCAAGTCCGAGATTTTGAGTAGTGGCTCAAGTATTGGATAGCCCAGTACGCCAAGCACCATTCGAATGTTTTCGATGAACTCACCCATGGCATCCCTGTCAGCTCTCGGCAAGCTCGATTCGGGTGGCGTGTTTCCATTCTCGAGTTCAAAGCGATCCGCTTTCCGCGCCAAGGCTGTCAAAGCTGACTCAAGGAATTTGATGTGTGACTTGGTAAGGTTGTCATCCTTACTCGTGAAGATAACAACTTCATTCCAGAAATCTTTGTTACGGTCGTGCGAAGTGAGGCGGTTTGCTACGTTCTCAGACTCGCCGATGTATGCCACTGGCTTTGAATCCGTGTTTCTGCCCTCGAAAAGAAAATACACGCCCGGCTTGCTTGCTTCACTCCAGCTAGACAGTTCGGATAGCTTGTTTCGGGGACACGCCAGTCCGTGGCCGGTCCAGTTGACTAGCTCGACATAGCGGATACCGGTAACGGTGGCATCGGCCAGATAGATACGAATTGATTTACCAAGTGCCATGGCAGTATCGTTGAAGACAGTGGCCACAACGATACTACATTTATAAGCATCCTCATCCGAGATCTGCGAACTGGACAACTTTCAGGCCAGAGCGTCTAGTTGCTGGACGGTGCCAGCTAATTGCACACTTAATTTATCTACCATTCACCATATTCGCATTAAATTTTCTTTTGCTTTGCAGAAGACCGATGTTCATCTCTGAACTAAGGTTCGAAGCGTAAAATCGCTCGATCATCTGGACCGAGGTCCTTGCATTTCGAGCTAGCGTAAGCAAATCAATCCCATTTCCATAAAGTAGGCGAAACATGATTGATGTGTGCCGCAAGCTATATAGCGATCTACTCTGCCCTAAGTTTCCAATACGCAAATTCGCTGCATCTAATATTTTATTGAAATGCAAAGAAATTAAACGGCCAGCAATATCCCTTTTTTTTATTTCTGGAAGAAATAAAAAGTCATCTGGCTGCGCGAATCCCTTTTTTTGCATATGTTCAAGAAGCTGCTCGTAAACTTGAATTGCCGGTCTTAATGTGACAATTTGGCCTCTATGTCGCTTTGTCTCTGGCAAACTTAAACGCAAGTATTCATACTCACGCCGTATAATTTGAACGTGTTTGTGTCGAATAACGAAAATATCGGTTGGGCGCATAAAGCCATTAACCATCAAGCGAATGACCCATTGCATTTCAATCGGAACAGAATTTGTTGTACAGTAAACACCGCCAGCCCGCTCTCGATGCGTCGAATTTCTTGGTGATTCTTTAATTTCACTGAGTTTTTTAGCAAAAATCACCAATTTTCTGTATTCAGATACAGTAAAACCCCCTCGTGGTACAGATGTTTTTTTTATTTTTGGAAACTGTGGAATTTTATATATCAGATCATTTGCATCAGCAAATTTAATGATCTTTTTTAGATCTTGGAAATATTGAGATATTGATATAGAACTTAAATTCCTTGAAATAAGCGTAGCGTGAAGTGCCAGTATTTCTTTGTAGCCAATCTCACAAATAGATTTTCCAAAAAACATTGGCAAGATTGTAGCTCTGACTCTATATTCAAAATTTTTTGAAGACATTCGAGCAATTTCGCCTCCGGTAGCACGATTTTTTTCACGAGCGATTACTTCTTCCGCAACCTCTAAGAAAGTTATTTCTTGGGCAATTCTTTCGTGCATTTTTCCCTCTTTGATTCTTCATTTAACAAGAGAGTAAATTTATGACATGATTTATTTATTATCTATTCTTAATATTTTTTATTGCGATTTAGAAATAGCTAGAACGCTACATCGCCGTGCGTCTTGCCATTGCGTCGATGCGACAGGCAGCTTGATCGTGCCCTTGTCCGTTAAGGACATTTCAAAAGCCGAGCCCTTGTGCTCGGTTTTTTATGGTGTTTGCAAAAGATGTCCTTCTTAAGGACAAATCGCGAGACGAAAAAAAACCGCTCCGAAGAGCGGCTTTCAAGTAGTGCAGTTCTATGCTTGTCGATACAAGACCGACGCACAATTAGAACGAGTGCGTGATACCAACGAACGTTGCGCTGTTGCTGTCGGTGACAGAACCGTCGTTCGTGTAGTTGCCGCGGTCGCCGATAGTCGAGATTGCGCCATTGGTTGCACGAGTGTAAGTGATGTACGCAGCAGTGCGCTTCGACAGGTCGTACTTACCACCAATGTTCCAGATCGACTGAGCATCGTCGAGGTTGTTGCGAGTGTACTGAGCAACTAGCGATGCTGCAGGAGCAACTTTATAGGTTGCACCGATAGCCCACGACTTAGTAGTCAGTTCGTTGACTTTGTCTTTGTGATTGATGAAGTTTGCCGAAACGTTAAGTTCGGCGGTAACCGGGTACGAAGCACCGATTGTCCACGAACGATACGAGTCTTTGCTGTCCTGATTTGCCAACCACAGATTCACACCTGCGATGTTGCCATTTACTGCCAGCGAGTAGTACTGGTCAGGATCAGCGATGGGGGACACAGTGCCGCCAGTTTGACCGTTCTTCGTGGTCATCATGGCGTATGCTTGCCAGCCAGCGATGTTCGGGCTGGTGTACTGAACCGAGTTCTTCATGAAGAAGCCGGCGTTGGTGCCGCCCGATTCGATGGTGCGAGCCGCATTCTGCAGGCCGCCACCCATGATCACACGGTTCACCCAGAAGTTACCCACGCCCTGGTTGGTCAGAGCTTGAGCCAGGATGTACGGAGACAGTTGCTGACCCAGCGACAGCGAGCCGAGCTCTGCCGACGATACGCCAACCAGAGATTGACGGCTGAAGAGGTTGCCGTTACCGCCGTTTGCCACATTACCGTTTTGATCAAAGCCAGCTTCCATTGTGAAGTAAGCTTTCAGGCCGCCGCCCAGGTCTTCGTTACCGGCGAAAGTGATCGAGCTGTGGTCTGCCCATGCACCTTGCTCCATGAAGGAGCCTTTGCTGCCGCTATAGTGACCAACACCGAAATCGATAATGCCGGACATAGTGACTTCACCAGCCAGTGCAGCCGACGAAGCCACCAGGGCCAGCGCTGCCAGAGCAACTTGAGTCTTTCTCATTTTTTAATCTCCAAAATATGTGACTATGTAAAAAATCACATATTTGGAATTGGTCGCGCGGCATGATGTGAATCAGCAAAATAGCAAGCGTCCCGTAACTAGACGCTTGCTGTGCGAAATCTCAACGCACTTTTCAACACCTCCGCACAGCCCGTTGATCTAACGGCACCTCAGGCTGACCAAACAGCCACTCTTTACAAACGGCCACGCAGCAGTAACTGGCAAGTTCGGTTCAAGCTGCCTTCGGGTGGTTGGCATGCGGCGAGTACTGGACGTGCAGACCTGGCATCAGCAAAACCCGCTGGCATCGAAATCCAACAAAACGTGCTGGCGCAGTTAGCGGCCGGCGAATCTATATCCAAGAAGACTTTCGGTGCTGTCGCCCAAGAAGAGATCGCGGCTATGCAACGGGCATTGGACAATCGCCGTGCGCCCACGACGTTCAGGGACTACATCTTTGCGATCAACAAATACCTGATCCCGTTCTTCGGTCGTTTACCCATTGCCAGCATTCGAGATGAGACCATTGAAGACTTCTCGGCGTGGCGTACTTCGAAGATGGGACGGGAACCTAAGGCCAGCACAATGCGTAATCACGCCAGTGCCTACAACCGCGTGATTACGCTGGCTCGAAAGCAGGGACTGATTCCCGCCGAACGTGCGTTTCCTGATCTGCCGATTGATGGGGAGCGTGGTCAACCCCGACCTGCATTTAGCCAAGACGAGATCGATCGACTATTGGTGTTTATGGGCGACTGGGAGAAAGCTGCTCGGCTACGCCGATCACTGCTGATGCGAAGACTATGCCGGTCGTATGTCGAATTCTTGCTCTACACAGGCATTCGACATGGCACTGAAGCCAGAGCCATTCGCTGGCGTCATCTGCAATGGCACTACATCGGCGAACAGCGATACTTACGGGTCTGGGTGTCGGGTAAAACTGGCCCGCGGTACTTGATCGCCAAGCATCAAGCCATACCCGCTTTACAGCGCATATTGATCTGGCAACGGCTGGACTACCGAGACTTGGATAGCGTCATTGACGCCCGAATAGACAAGCTTGTATTCGCATTCCCCGATGGAACGGTGCCCTTTCAGCTCGAGGGTGTCTTCAGACGAATGATGCGGGATTCGGGGCTTGCACTGGATGCGGCCGGGCGTAATCGGACCTTGTACAGCCTGCGCCATACCTATGCGACTTTCGCTTTAGCGGCTGGTGTCGATATCCACACGCTGGCGCGGCAGATGGGTACTTCGATTGCCATGCTCGAAAAGCACTACAGCAAGATCACGCCCATGCTGAGTGCCGAGAAGCTGGCTTGATGATGACAGGCAGATCCTTGCACATGTGTCCTTTTGAAAGGACACCACTCGTTCACGGCCAATAAAAAACCGAGCACAGCGGCTCGGTTGTCGTGAATGTCCTTTTGACAGGACATTTTAGTTGTCGGGACCACTGCCTCGTGCAGTGGCAGTCCAGCTGCTCGAATATCCAGCTGCCAGTGCTTCTTCGGCCGCAATCCGTTGCCGATGCAATTCTTCTTCTTTTTCCGCCTCTTTCGTGCTTGCAGCCCAACGCTTAACTTCCGTTGCGCCAAGGGACCAATACGGATTGTTGGTCCTTGCCCGCATCCTCAGCTCGATATCGTACTTGTCACCTGCACTCAGGTGGTGGCGTACGACGATAGCATCATGAATATTGGCCAGCACCGTTTTGCCAAACTCGCGCAATGCTTCACGTACGATATCCATTACCTCGGTTTCTTCGTGCTGGTACATGTATGCGATAACTTTTGATTTGCTCGGGCGACCACTCTGGGTCTGCAGATAAGGCAACTTGAGCAAGTCAGGGTAATTCTTCACCACACCATCGAACAAGAAATCGTCAAGCTGCGTCTGTTCAGCAGTAAATCCGCACACATGCACGTCGCTCAAAAATCGATCACGCTCATCAGCACGCTGAAAAATATCCACAATCGAGGGATTTTCCCAATCGCCATTCTTATTGATCCAACCCTTCGACGATTTTCTTGCACCAAAGCTCAGTGCCGTGAACGCTTGCTTCAGCATCTTCAATTGCAGCTCTTCAGGCAGATCGCAGTCTTGCTCGAACACATTCTGCCGCACGTTTTTCATAAATGCCGCCTTGTCACGGAGATACGCCTCTGTGAAGCCAAACGTTTTCGCAATACTTGACTTCGGTGCGTGCGTAGCGATGTACGCTGCTGCAAAACCCATCTTCCAAGCAACAACACTTGAACGGATGTCATATTCCCAGCAGTCGCCTAGCATGGCATGTCGCAGATCTTTGTTGACGTTCTGGGCGCTGGTACCTTTGTAGTAGGTGCGTCCAAAGTCACTCAGGATTTTGCGCTGATAGTATTTGCCGCCCGTGTGCAAGGCCACCGCCAAAATTAGGCGTGCTTGAAACAGGTAGTGATTGCGCTTGCTAGCCGTAAAATACCGCGCTTCGCTCTGCAACCATTCGATGTAATTTCGTAGCGACCCAATATCGATATCTACGCCGTCGAATACGTCGCCAAAACGGTTATCGGCAACGCAGACTCCGTAATCTGGATACAGCAGATGGAAGATTTCTTTATACAGCCCGTCGCTGTTATTGAGAAGCTTGGTGTCGATGGATACACCATCGACCATAGTGCTATTCGGTTCGAGTTCTGGCTCATGCCATTCCAGCTTAACCAAGTCAGTAAACTTTACTTTTGATACCGTACCCGTCAAATTCGATCCGATAACGGCGGGTTCGACCAGTGCCAAGCCGTTATCGCGTAGCCAAGCATGTACCCGCACTTTCTTCTCTCCGATCTGGCCGCCTTTGTTTGCCAGCTCATGCAGTGACAAGCTAAACAAGTTTGCTTTCGCTTCTAACGGCGTCTGTCCCCGCGACAGTGATTTGATCAGCATCGCTCGAAGCTCATCAACGTAGTTATTCAGTGCACGCTCTGCACGTCCCGGCGGTGTCGGGAACGCTTTTCGCAGTTGGGGGAGTACTTTGCTATCCACAATCAGTTCAATCATCCTGTCCTCATTCGATGTTTGTATTTAGGTCAGCTGCCGCGCTGCATTTCGGTCAGCCCAAGAAACCGAAAAAAAGTCACACACTTATAGTTAATTAGTTAACTTGTTATTTCCCAATAATCCGACATAAGTGCCGCATTGCTGGTGTTCCCCGAAGGGGTCCCAGTCCTCGATTCCTTGTCTTCTTCTTGCTCATTTTTTTTCTTGCTCATTTTTTTTTGTCCTTTCAAAAGGACACGCATAAAAAATGGGAGCACAAAGGCCCCCATTTTTTGCCAACACCGCGCTTACTTGCTTGCTGCAGCTTTTGCTGCTTGCGCCTTGTAGTACGCAGCCAGCGCAGCATTCACCGCCGCACCGTTATCCACGATGCAGTTGATCGTGAACGTGCCATCCGCTTCCTGCGTCAGCACTGCTGCGTATTTCTCGCCGATCTTTGCCGAATCGACATACGCATCCGTCTCAGCAGTCTTCACTTTCGCAAGTGCAGTTTCCTGCACCACTGCCGCCACCGACTCTGCTTTCTGCTTAGCCGTCATCGCGCCAGGCTTACGTGCAACCGACATTTCCTGCACGCCCCCACGTTCTGCGATTTTTGCAGGCACTTCTGCCACCTCCCAGCTTTCTGCAATCATCACCCGCAGAGCCACGTTGTACGTAGAAATGCGCCGACGATCGCGATCGCCAAACACACAACGGATAATCCGTTGCGCCAGCGGCTTGTCGTTGTATGCAGACATGCCATTCATTGCCAGATAGTCCGACAGTCCCTGCTTCTTGTACTTCAAGTTCGTGTCAGCAGGATTCGTCAGGTCCTTGTACAGCTGATAGCATTTCTGCATCAGCGCATACAGTCCTTCGTTTGCCGTCGTATACACGGTCGCTTCCCAGTTAGCCGCTTCGCTAGCCAGGCCGCTCAGACGTGCACGAATGTCCTCCGAATACTTCATCGAAGGCGCAACCGCAGTTGCCGTATTCGCTGCAGACTGCACAGCAACATTCATCACGCTCGCAACGTTTGCAATAGTTGCAACTTCTGCCGTTTCAATTGCGCCGCCGGCAGTCACAGCATTCAAGGTATTACCCATATTTACTTCTCCTATAAAGGCCGACAGCGTGTAGAAGGTGCTGCTTGATTGCTGTCGGTATGAGTACTTTATGGATTTGAAGCTTTTATCTATACAAGTATAATTTTTGTCGAGTTATGTGTTTCAGTACTATTTATGCAACAATAGGAGTCGGTATGCCGGATGACGATCAGCCTGAGCGGATTTACAAGGGTTTTGCAGGCAGCAGACGTCCCAAGCCACGGGATGCCGAAGGCCGTGTTATCAAAGGACTGCCGCGCATACGCTGGGCCGAAGATGCCGACGAAGGCGCAGAACTGGCCGCTGCCCGTAACAGCGCCTACTACTGGTGGTGGGTGTTTTTGAAGGAAAGTCGGGAGTACCGGCGTGCTTTATCCGGTCGAACTGAAGAGCCGTATGCAGCTATGGCCAGGGATTTCGGCCGCTTGGGAGATAACTTCGACTGGTGGTGGTTGCGTACTGGACGAGAAATCTTTTCCGAGCAAATGGCACTACCGAAAGTGCGCCCCTTAGAGCATGGCGTTCGGGTCAATCTGGAACAGATCAATCCGAAGCTAGTGCTGGAAGTTCCGCTGACCATACGTCGCGCCACGATTCTCAAACAGCTCGGAGAGCTACTGGACCAACACCACCAAGGCGCAAAATTGCGGGCCATGAAACACGCAACCGCAAAACGCAAGCTTTACGCTCAATCCCGTATGCGACTCCCAACGCTTGAACTACTGCACAAGGTATGGGAAACACGCAAAGCCATGGTCGATGCGGAATGGTGGGAGATTGGTGAGCATTTGGCGATCAGCCCAGTGTTCATTCCATCTTCCAAAGATGATGAGAAGGAAATCGCCTATAAGCGTCGATGCATGACATTGGTCGTTCAGCGGTATCACCGCAAGGCCACAGCATTGATTGACTTTGCTGCGCGGGGCGACTTTCCTCGCGTCAAATGATGTCCTTTCAAAAGGACATTACACAAGCAGGCTGGCCGTTCCTCAAAAACGTCCTTTTGAAAGGACGCATCACACCATCTCGACTGCACGACGTTTCATGTCGTCATTAACGTCGATATAAGCCTGTGTGGTGCCGATATTCCTGTGTCCAGCCAAACTCATCAATACACGTACGCCTACGCCTTTCGCTGCAAGGTTGGTGATGAACGTGCGACGTCCTGAATGGCTGCTGGCGCCTTCGATGCCCGCTCGTTTATAAAGGTAGTGGAAGTGCTGCGCTAGTGTGTTGGGTGTGAAGCCCACCCCTGCCATCTTCTGCGTATAAAACAACTTGTGTTCGGGTTTTGTCGCTGGGTGACTGCGAAGATACGTATCCAGTTCTTTCTTTAGCTTTGCATTGACGAAAACGACACGACCATAGCGACCTTTCGTCTGCTCAGGATCGAGTCGAATTTCATCACGTATTGCTCCTACCGAATCGATTACATCGGCGTAGCGGAGATTAGCAACTTCTCCAACACGCAAACCTGCATAGTGCGTCACCAACAACATCGCTCGGTTACGTGCTGCATGAGGACGTGTAGCGATGTAATCCAGTACACGACGCATCTCTTGTGCTGTCAGCGTTTTTGCTTGCTTGGGCATAGCGTTCACTCCTAACCAAAACTTAGCTATGCGTTTAGCGTAATTTCTTTGTTTTCGTTTCGCGACCTGATCTTGCGGGTTTTGTGTCAAATTTTTTTCCTTCCAAATTTCAATGCGATAGCAGCTCTTTGCAGCGGAACCAAAGGTAATGCGACTTTGATTTGGTTTTTGTATTTAGCTGCATTGGTTATTGAAATCGCAGGAAATTGCAGACTTGCATAGCAGCCCTACAAGCTGTTTTTTCACAGCTCAGCTAGTCAAACATACCGAGGGCTTGAAAAATGTGCGGTAGGGCTGGCTACAGCTGCTGCCCTGGACATGCTGTGCGCTGCTTGTTGATTCTTTCGGTGACACACGAACGAATTGCATCCAATCCGTTTTCTTTGGTTTACATGCTTATCGTCAGATTCATCCAGATTCAGGTCGACCGAATTGGCAGATCAGTCATAACTTACGTGTGCTCTTCCAATTTCATGAAAGGAGAACACGATGAGCGCACTTGCTACTCTCAAACTGGTATCTGCGAAGAAGCCGCAGCAGCTGCCGTCAATCCAGCTACGTCGTAACAAACTCAGCAACAAGCTGTGGGAACAGATCCAGCTCGCCAAAAGCCAAATCAGCGGTCAGCCATTTGTTGTCACTCGATTCCGCTCAGTTAAAGATCGGGATTCGGGTTTGCGTAAACAGGTGGAGATGCCCAAGCGGGTACGCCCTTGGTGGTTCGTCACCGAAAACGGCAAAGTCTGCGTATCGATTCGCTATGGCAGCTGGACGCTGGAACTAGCGAAGGGCAAATCGAGCGTCGAAGTCGGTAGCCCCGATGAGCTGGTCATGGCGCTGGAGACAATCAAACAAGCCGTCGAAGCGGGTGAGCTTGATACACAGATCGAAGTTGCGTCTGCTGGACTGAAATCGGGCTTCAAGCGTTAGCCCATAAAAACAAAACCCAGCGTCCCTTAACTAGACGCTGGGTTTTGCCAGTGCTGTCCTCGATAAATACACGTGGAGGACATCACTATGAGATTTCACGAATTTGCACCAAAGCCAGCTAAGCCGGTACTGAAGATCAGTCAACAGCAAGCCCAAAGTAGCAAGCCAGCGACGCTTTGGCCGACGAACACCCCCCCTACGCCAACCAGCCCCGAGCCAATCAAGGTCTCACCGAGCAAATGGAAGAATGAATGGCTACAAAAATATCTTGCGGCGCAGATCGCTCGAGATGCCCAGACCGTTACGCCGACTTCGGATGACCTTGCGATTGCATTCTGGCGTTACGGCCAAGCACAGAGCGAGGCTGATCGAGGTTACGAAGCAACCGCAAATAAGAAATTAAAATAAACAGTTACGTTTGGAATTTCGGCTAAATGCTTCCATTTTTATCAGGGGTCAATGAGTTCGTTGACACAGAACTAGGGCACTTGAGCTCCAACTTAGCTCGGTGTTTGCCGAATCGCTTGTTGGGAACCGGCCATAAGAACTGTGGCAACTCCGAGATGATTTTCTACTATCTTGCACGCAGGTGACATAGAAAACGTATGCATATACGAGTGATGAACTGTCAGGGCTAAATCTTGCAGTTTTTCGTCATCTTCTAATCTGACAATTTTCAGACCAATTTCCTCGCATTTGCCCATTGGTATATGGCGTGCATGTGCGCCTGTTACGGAGTGATCCCCTAAATAATTTACTATTGCATCAGCTTTTCCACTTTGCGCTGGGTCGCTTTGAAACATATTCTCGTATAGCCACCCTCTAACCATTTTGCGTGACCAGTCGATTGCTTGGACACACTCATTCAAAAATGAAGGATGATAACGAGAAACGATCTGTTGCCATAATGGAGTGCTGTCTGGGTTTTGCTTGATACTATTCACAGCCATCTGAAATTCATCAATCACACCCTGTGCTGGAACACCACCAATTTGAGGGTCAATTGGCCCGAGACTCGATTGCTTTCCAAGAACAATTTCTTTTGCAGCGCAAGCGATCATTGTTCCTGCAGACATAGCAAGCTGCGGAACAATCACCCGAATATCTTTTTCAAACATTATCCATAGATAATTTACTATCGCTTCCGTCGCTGCTATGTCACCGCCAGGTGTATGAAGAATTAAATCGAGGCCCTTTTTGCGATCCAGTTGGTGAACAGCTGCCATGAAAGAATTCATGTCGTCGTCGCCAACGCTCAAGTTAGGCGTTGTTGACGGACGAAATAGCCATCCGGAGTAATAGGCTATTGTGTTTCTTCCGGTATGAAGATAGAGCTGCTTTAGATATTTTCGACGGACAATATCAACAGCTTGTTGACCATCATGCTGTTTCGCAGCTATCTCGTTGAGTACTTTTCCCCAAGCAGGCATCGTATTTAACTATTGAACGTGTCAGACTGAATAGTTATTCGTACACTCGGATCAGCAATCGAGAAACGGTCAAAGGCTCGATTCTTAATCACAGGCACCACATCCGATATTTTGAAGTATCGCTGATACTCTTGAGCCAATTCGGTTGACGACATTGCTTTTTGTTCCGCAACGGCGCGAAAGGCTGTGAGCAGTAAGTTTTCACCTTGCGGTAGCTTTAGATCGCTCATGGGCTTTGTACGAGATTTTTCACGGAGACAAATATCGCCTGATGGTATCCGCATATTTCGGTCCATGCTAGAGCACCGTCCAGCAACTAGACGCTTGCAGCCGCTCGGAACGGTGTCTATGTGGGGCCGTTGCCTGGGCGTTCCTGGGCGTGCCGCGCGGTGCGGTGCCGATTGAACAGTTGATTCACAGCAAGCTATCGCACTGAATCAACTATAGATATCAAGTTAGCAACTGGATTGAAAATCCTTGTGTCGGTGGTTCGATTCCGCCCCGGGCCACCAAAGTTTCTGCAAAGCCCTCGTTAGCGATAACGAGGGCTTTTTGTTTTTCTACGTTTTCTACGCCCTCAAGAAAGCGTCCGGCAACTGGACGGTTGCAGCATCTGGATCAGGCAACATCAATCCGTATGGGTATCATCGGGGAAACCGTCTTTCAGGAATTCCAATGCTCATCGTTACATCCCTTGTCGCCTCAGTTTTAACCCTCGTTTTTATCCGGCTTTCATTTGCAGTCATCAGGCTCAGGCGGGCGAACCGTGTCGGACTAGGTAGTGGAGGCAATCAGGAACTTGAAAGAGCCATTCGAGCGCAAGGTAACTTTGCTGAATATGTCCCGTTCGGGCTGATTTTGATTGCCTGCCTTGAGCTCAACGGTGCTCCTTGGTGGCTGGTATGCATTCCAGGAGTCACACTGATTGTTGGGCGATTGATTCATGCGATTGGCATTAACGAACCGCCACCCAATTTTCGCAAGCGAGTGTTGGGCATGGTGTTTACTATCAACACACTGATCACCTTGGCATTGCTGAATGTAGGATGGAGTGCATTCAAACTGCTTAGTTAAATTGAGAACGGACATCCGCAGCAGGGTTCGATTCCGCCCCGGGCCACCAAAATTTCAGCCAAGCCCCCGTTAGCGATAACGGGGGCTTTTTGTCTTTCGGGTCATGGGTTTGTATGAAGTAAGCGTCAAGTTGACCTGCACGATTGCGCCGCATCGCACCGGAGATTCGATCTTCATTGAGAACGAGAGGGCCGAATCCCGCCCCTCGGCGTGTTCGGATGCCGCCCCGGGCGACCAGCCACAGCGAGTCTTTGTCGGATTGGACACAGGGCCCTGCTCGCCGGCGTGTGGCAAGAAAAAACCCTTTTCGCCAGAATCAGTGTATGATAGGCGCGCTGTTGCAGGACGCTCTCCATTGCAACGACAGTTGTCCGACTCGGTTTGCGGTCATCTCACAAC
>JACCDT011568322.1_pt1 | contig 12867 bp, 19 predicted proteins | sample 7446291 | NCBI WGS metagenome assembly JACCDT01 (sample SAMN15323446, study PRJNA562643) | freshwater metagenome | isolation source: river surface water | place: USA:Blue River Watershed | collected 2017-08-17
GTAGTCAGAACCAGAAATAGGTTCCTCATCAAACTTAAAATACTTTTTCATAAAGAGAAATTAAATAATTCAATTTTGCTCCAACATTTAACATAGTCGTGCTCCAACCAGCTAACATCCCAGCTTGCCCCAGAATACGCGTTAATAATAACAAAGTCATCTGTATCCTTCTCTTTGTATTCTAGTCCTCGCTCAAGTGTTAATTCAATGAATTTCTCAAGGTCAATTCCGTTCATACAACCAAACCTAACAAGCTCTTCATCTTCCAGAAAAGATTGATTGGAGACGTCTTTAATGAATTGTTCTAATCCTCCTTGGTACTTTGATTCCAGAGTTGATTTGCGGATGATAAGATTGATGAATTCGAGAGATATGGACATAGAATATTAATGTCTTTAGCTAATATTCGAATATTTAATTTTCTTTAAGAATAATTGGCGTCAACTTGGATTTCTGTTTTTCATACTCATGCGCTGATATTACACCCAAGTCTAATAAATCTTTAGCCTCTTTTAGCTTTTTAATAGCATCATTTTTTGACAAAAAATACTTTTTAGTAAAAATCTCTCCCTGTTCAATTGCCGCGTCCAAATTAGTAACTTCCAAGTTTTGGAGCCCTTTCATTAATTCAACATCATTTGCATTGCCTAAATACAGGTATATACCCAACGGTTGTTTTTTGCCGCCTCCTAAATGTCCAGCATACATCTCAAGAACAATTAATTCTCGACCAGACCAATTGGTATTTAACTTAATTGGAGTATTACCCATCACGAACTTAGTAGACCCTTTAAGTTTTCCTGATTGTATAGATACATACTTATCAGAAAGGTTATTTTTAGGCATTCCTATTTTTAAAGTATCCCCAATAGTTATGAATTCTCCGCTTTTAGATTTATAAGTCCAAACTCTAGTGCCTTGCTTTGTTGACAATACTACTTCTTCTACTGTTGTGTCTTCAAATTTTAATGTGTCTATTTCTACAACTTCTTGTGCAAAACTTTCATATTGAGAAAATATCAATAGAAGAACAATGATTAATCTGTAAATCCTTTTCATAATTATTTAGGCTCTAAGGTTTCGCGTATATTTTCGTCACAAACAGTATTTAAAAAGAACTCTCCCATAGTATCTGGAATTACATCACTCCAATCATCTTCCCAGTCCTCTTTTTCATAACTAAAGACGTTTTTCCCTAAACTATTATATAGTACGTTTTGAATTAACTGAAGTCTTCTATCTGTACAATCAAAATCGTATAAAGTAAGTCTATAACCATTAAGAACAACCACCTTTTTCCCAGATTTAGTCTTGTAATCTAGTTTAGGAGCAACTTCTTTTATCCAATATTTATTGTCGTCTGACTGAGATGTTTTCTTTCGGATGTAATAATCTGATTTATTTGAAGTGCCAATAAAACTCCATTGTTGTGAAAATGAAAAGAACGGCAATAATATAAGGGCTAACAGTATTGTTCTCATTTTTAAAGTTTTTTAATATTGGGGTCTATAAATTCTGCAATCTTCTTTTCAAAGACGCCCGTCGAAAATGCTTGTCTATCTACTTTTACAGGACCAAATGATGTATTGGCGCTCTGATAAAACTCTCTAGGCAAAAGGTTTACATTAATAATCGTTTTCCCTTCTTCTTGCTTTATTCTCAGATTGAAGTCTCCATTTGCAACATTGGGAGCCACCACTGTCCCATCAGGCAAAAATGGGCAAGCGCAAACTATCCACTTTTCATTGTCGAAAAACCCACCATCACTGCTTTCAATTGTAATGGAATTAGTAAATGAATAATTACCACTAACTATTAGTCCACTAGATTTATCAACAGTCTGTATTGCAATACCTCTTTCACTGAAAAAATCTATTGCTTTTGACCATACCTTTTCAAACGGCAAATCTGATTGGTAGGACTTAACGTTTTTAGAATAATCGCGCTTTAAAGAGCCTATTTCAGCTGTGATACAAGAATTTAGAATTGGAATTAATAGTAAGAGGCAAAAATGTTTTTTCATTCTATTATGTTGTTAAAAATTATAATGCTTGTTTCAAAAGTTTTGTTTCTATGTTTTTTCAAATATTTTAACATACCATTAAACACAGTTCTAAGTTTCATTTTATGATGAATACCAAGCTTTAGAGCATCTTCATCGCTAATATTTGGAGTTAATATTATCTCACCAGAATCCTCAAAACTTATAAGATATTTATCAAATAGTGCATCAAGTGATGGAGAAAACAAGATGTCGTTATTCTCTTTTAACCTTTCTTCCTTCTTTGTTCAGTGTTACAAATAGCAAGGTTGACTCGTTTTCGCCTCTTTTGCAATAAAAGATTCCTTCTTGCCCACCTTCTATATTTTCCTCAAGATTCAGACTTAATTCTTTGCGAGAATATGGATTTCCCAATGATAGATTCATCTTAGTTCAATTCTTGTTTAAGTGTATTTATTCTCTTCTTAACAGCTGACCTAAGCACAAACGATAGCTTCCTCATTGGAACATTTTTAAAGCCATAACGCCTACTAAGTAATAGTTCTAGTTCATCTATCAGCTCTTTCTCAATTCTGAAGGAAACCGTAGTGTTGAATCTCTTTACTGTATTATTCACTGGCGGCACATTATAGCACCTAAGGTCAAATTTTGATGTTTTTAGTGGCATATTTATCTGAAAGTTATAAATAAAAATACTCAAACTTTAGCTTTATGGCAAGTATAAAAAGGAGCACCGTTTAATAAATAAATCAAGGTTAATTATTTGAAATAGACTAGATTGGTTTTTATAACAAATACATTTATTAACTGGTGATTGTGGATTACTTCCAGCACTTTTGGTATTGGACGTACGGTATACAAATAAGAACTGGATGCCGAGTTGAAGATATGGATATCAGGTGTAGCTCAGCCAAATATTTATGAGTAAATAAGTAATGTGTTAATTTTTATGATGTTCAGAATTTTCTGGCATTTCACTTTTTAATTATTAATTATGAAAAATTTAATTCTATCAATCATTCTTTTGATTGTTTCATCTGAGTCTTTTTCACAAGAGCAAACGGTTCCACAGTTAAAACCATATGAGGATTTAGATTCAAAACTATATTCATCAAAGGTTATAGAAAGTGCTGGAAAATCGCAAAAAGAACTGCAAAATATCTTCAAAAATTGGGCTGCAACTACATTTAATAATTTAAGAGAAGTAATGGTTTCTGAAACCGATAATCAAATTGTTTTGGTTTATATAATAAAAGAGCCTGCTATAGTTAAAGCAATGATGACTGTCACAATAGATAGGTCTTGGTATGTTCGTTTAGTTGCAGAGTTTAAGGAAGGTAAAATGAGAGCATCTATATATGATGATGGAAATGTGTACCAGCCTGGAGAGTATTCTCAATACGGAAGCGTTCCAGCAGTTCCAGCTCGTTCGCTATTTGTAAGTTCTGCACAAACAGCACCAACTAATCCAAAAGATTTAATGAAACATAAGGGTATGATGTATAGTGTTCATTACAAATGGCAGCAAAAATGTGATGCAACATTGTTAGCTATTGAGGAAGCTATCAAAAATCCAACATCAACCTCTCCTAAAAGAAAAGATGACTTTTAAGAAATATGAAGACACTAATCAAAAACCTATCCTTATTTACTTTACTCCTATTCTCAATTTCTTCCTCAGCAAATGCAGGAACGAAAAGAATTACAGCCGAAGATAACGTTTACCTATGTAACGGACCTAGTTCGAAGGTTTATCATCGCTCAGAGAGCTGCAAAGGATTAAACAGGTGCTCCACTCAAATTGCTAAGGTGTCACTATCAACAGCGCAGAGTAAGGGTAGAAGAGCTTGCAGAATAGAATATTAATCAATTAAACAATTATAAAACCCAGTCTACAATGAAAAAATTACTTTTATCATTTATTTTCAGCATTCTTGCATTTGCTGCATTTTCTCAGACTCAAACATATGTAAACCCTTACACTAAGAAGGACGGTTCAACTGTTCAGGGTTATTATAGAACTTCGCCAAATAAGACCAATACAGACAATTATTCTACTCAAGGGAACTCTAATCCATATACTGGTCAATCAGGTACTAGAGCGAAAGATTACTCTTCAGAAGCAAGTAATTACGGGTCAGGACAAACAATACAAACTGGTCCTCGTGGTGGGCAGTATTACTACAATCAGAACGGAAATAAGACATATGTTCCAAAACAGCCGAGATAGTTAAGTAAAATGGCTGCATAAATCATAGACTAGCAGGATGATTCTATCAATTATTTGCCAATCATTTTACAAGCATTATTTAATAACAACTCTCCTGCACTTCCAGGTGTTGCATACTCAAAACTTTCATAATTGCTATCAGAACTTATTAAACTCCCCTTGGAATCGTAAAGGTTAAATTGGAGTGTCTGTAGCTTTCTTTCCGCACAATCATATCTCTTTAATGATATGGAATATACACCAGATTTTAATAGAGTAACTTTCCCTTTTTTCTTCTGTTCGTATCTCTTTATGTTTGTTCTATCCCAAACATCGATAAGGTCTTCTGAGATTTTTTTGTGTGTAAATTGCTGGAAATAAATATCACCAACACCTGATTCGCCCAGTATCTTCCAATCAACAGGGTTTTGTGCTTGAAGTTTATTAATAGTTAATAAAGTGAAAATCACAGAAAACATTAAGAATTTAGCCATAATAGGACTTAATTAGTAGGCACGTTTAATGAATTCAATGAATTCAATTCGTTTATTAGTATTTGATACAGTAGTTCCGGGTTAAGTTCTAGGAATGTTATTAATCTAAGCCTCTAGAGAGTTTTAAATATTGTATTAATTAAGATTATAATTGAGGCGTAATTGAGGAGGTGGACTAGTTCTAACTCCACCATCAAATTGGACTAAAATTCCATTTCTAAAATAATAAAAAGTTGTGTTCCATTCAAGATATGAATCTGGAGAAGCCCATTGATATCTGTAAACAGTAATATCTTCACTACTGCTCTCAATAGTAGCTTTGTTTTTTGACAATAATAAAAAGTCTTGAACACCCATACCAATTTGGACAGTGTTAAGTGCACGAGAAGTAGTATCAGCACAAGATTGAATAGCAAATACGACTAGGAGCATTAAACATTTTTTCATATTTACTATACTAGTAAGTACTAAAGTTTTAGAATACAACACTTGCTTTAATTCAGTGGCAACCTTTTATTTTTTGGGAGATTTAAACCAACCAGCCCATATATAACCTTGAACAGTATCACTCTTAACTCGATAATACTTTTCATTAGTTCGCTCAATTATAGTTACTTCATTATTTTGAGCGATTCCTACTCTGTTCGATAAAAGAGATGGGCTTTCAGTAATAGGAGCACTTGTAAATGTATTAACCAGTCCGCTCCAATTGATTTTATAAACATCCATGTAAGGATTATTTTCCCGCTCATCATTCGCAATTGTTGATTTGCCCTCTTGTTCAACAGAGAAATCAAAGCTATTCGAAGTAGAGGTATTAAGAATTGTTAAAGTATTGCCCTCCAACTGAATTTTTCCTAGTTTATTAATTGCGGTTTGCCCTAATAAAAGTGGAGAATTACTTTCATGTACGACAGAGGCTGATACATTTGACAATGTCAAACCTGCAAATTCAATCTTCCTTAGTAGTATTTTTGTACCTTTAGAGATGTCACCGTTGGCAACTTTATAATAAACCTCATCTCCAATATCTTCTTTTTTTAAGAAGTCATTTTTTATCATAAATTTTGCTTCAGTCAATGAAATAGAGACGTCTGAGGCACCAGTATCAAAAACAAATCTAAGCGGTATACCATTAATTTTACATGGAATGTAATAGACGCCATTTTCTTTTTCCATTTTGATTTTAGTCTGTCCATTAACATAAAATACATTAAGTATAAATATTGAAAGTAATATTCCTAGTTTTTTCATTTTGAAATGCACTTAATTAAAAATTTGATAAAATGTGATTATAATTATTCTATTGTTTACACTAGTAAAATTCTTAATTTAGGTCGTAAAAAATGTAATATTTTTATACCTTTTTTGAACTTAAAGTGTTATTTTTGAACCAAAAGTGTCAACTATGAATGAGACAACAACTGGGTCACCCAATATTTACGAAAACATCAAGCGTTTTAGGGAATTAAAAAATATATCTAGACAACAGATGGCTGCTGACCTAGATTTATCCCTTAGCGGCTATGCAAAATTAGAGAGAGGCGAAATAGACGTCACATTATCAAGAATCAATCAAATTTCTAGTCTATTAGGAGTTGAGCCTAGCCAGCTATTGAATTTTGATACGTCACAGATTTTTAACTTAAACTATAATAACCTTGTTCAAGGAGTTGGAACAAAAGCGAACACTGTTCATTATCACACCGATGAATACTTAGTCAAATATGTTAAAATTTTAGAGGCAGAACTTGAACGCCTAAAAAATGAAAACAAGTCGAAATAGTCTAATTTAAATTTTGTGATAATAGTTAGTGATACTTCATTCTTAGGAGGCTCCTTTAAAAGGGTGTTGAATCGAACCTATAATAATTATCACGCTCACAATCCTGCTTTATTACTTCTTTATAAAGCAAATAATCCATTCTCTCTGAATCATTTAGTTTATGGAAAAATTCAAAGCGGGTCAGTAAATTAACTATTTCCTTCATCGAATAGCCTGTTTGGGGTTGAAGCAATTGTTGCAGCTCTTTCTCTGTGTTGTCTACAGGAACTACCTCTAATAAATGTTTTTTTTCGGTGTCATTTTCAACACCTTCTACACTTTTACTGCCGGACTGGTATTCCTGCCAAGTGAACTGACATAAGAAATCCGCAAAGTCTCCGCCAGTTTGACGTAGTTCATCTGGTGCATATAATTCCAGAAATTCATTAACGCTAATCTTAGTCTTGGGAAGTTTATTGGCGAATTGCTCAACCTTCTTCTTCCACTCATTATAAGTTCCACCATTAGTCGATAAATCAGGGAACACCATAATAATACGTCCTTTAAGAATCTTAAATTTATCCTCAGTAAGGGAAGACTTATTATATACCGCTAGCCAAAGTAAACCTTTATCGTTCTTAGGTACACCAAAGTAACAGGAGCCATATATCGCAGTTTTAGGGGCTTCTACTAATGCAATGGGATTCTTAGGGTATTTCTTCAATAAATGCGCCCCAAAGAAACAAGATACCTTAAGTTCGTTTTTCTCGTATTCTTCTATCCACTGATTACCTTGTTTGTATTTAAGTAGTGAATGAAGCGCACTGGTATTAATCGTTTTATTGTGCTCGTCGAACTGTTTGACCTGAACGAAGGCAATCTGGTCATCTTCATTGATGTAAGGGATAGTCAGAGCACCCCGAAGGTACCCTGACTGAATTGTCCCCAATAAATACATCGATATTATCTCCTCCAGTAAATTATCTGGTACCCCTCTTTTGGATAAGTAAGTAAAGAAGGTGCAATCATTATATCCGCCCAAAGTTGTGTTGAATGCTTCTCTTGGGATATATACCTGCTTCTTATTTACAAGGAGTGGTGATTCCCGTCTAATCGCTAGGCTTTTAATTGAGTTACTTGAACCAACCCATTTCGTATTAGGATAGAGAATAAATCCGCACTTTACCTCTCTGTCGCATTTTCCGTATTGCTCAGATTCTAGTTCACCCGTAAATGAATCAACGTACCTTACCAGACTCTTTTTACCACAGCCTGGGCATAGATATTTTCTGCTTGACTTATCAAACTTGTATTTAAACTTGCTCATTTGTCTTTCGTGTTAAAAGTGTCAAACGAGACCCTGTAAAAAAACTTTTTCTAGAGGTGTAGATAGGAATACTACCTTACCTATATTCCGCCTTTCCAAACCAAACTTTAGGGATTCAAGTCTTTTGGTGAAATTGGACTTATTTAAAGGCTTATAACCATTGTCCAAACAAAAAGTACGATAAACCTCATAAATGATTTTTAAGGGCTTATAGTCTTTTGTGTCGGGACTCTTCTGGATGTTAAATTCCTCTAGGTACATCTGAACAGAATCTGATTCAATCTTATAGCGATTAAGTACATCCTCAGATATTTTACATTTGGTAAACTTGCCTTGTTCCAATAGCCTTTTTAATCCCTCAAGAATCCAATTAAGGATACCAGGCAGTTCGCTCTCAATAATCTTACTGGCTAAGAGTTTATCTTGCTTATCTTCTTCAATGGTTACGTTGAATGGCAAGATTAAGAATCGCCTAAAGTATGCATCTGTTTGCTCAACATCCTTTGGAAGTTGATTACAATTAAATATTAGCTTAGCATATTCGTGTAATAACAGAGGTCGACCATATGGCTGTCTAGCTTCAATTGGCTCGCCTGATGCCATCTTCTTAAGCATATCTGCTTCTAGCTTTCCACCAATTTCCGAGCCATAATTAACTAGCTTATTTGAAATCTGAGCTCTGTAATAACCTGCTGAATCGGTTAAAGATGTTAAAGAATAGTTACTTACATTTTCTCTCCCTAATAGGGCTAACATTATTTCAAAAACTACGGATTTGCCATTAGCCCCTGAACCGTACAAGACTAGCATCTTCTCGGCTTTAATAGATTTGTTACCGTTCTTAATAAATAGATATCCTAGATATTCGGATAAGACTTTTTGTGCGGATTCATCAGGAAGAACTTCATTTAAGAACCTAAGAAACATAGGGCATTCTGCCTTTGAATCATAGCTATAAGGCAATTGATAGGTTAAAAATTGTTGTTTGTCAAAAGGAATAACATTCACCTCCCCATCTGTAACTTGAAGAGTATTATCCAAAAGATTAACATAAACCTCTTTAGGCTTAAGTTCAGGAGTTGCAAAAATTTGAGTGGCTACAAATTGCTTATAGAGATTCTCTCTGAATCCGTGATGTTTCTCTGTGATAGGTGGGACGCCTAGTACTTTAGCAACATCTGACAGAAAGATTTGAAAGACGTTTAATTCCACCTTTTGCCAGTAGTGCTCATTAAATAAATAGATATCATCATTATACTGAACGATATCCCAATCATTGGTTTGGGCAACATTTTGGATTTCATCAATACAGCATATATAGTAATGCTTGTCTTGAAGTTTGAACTTTGAAATCTTCTTGATTAATTCCTCTTTGTCAAGAGTATTTTCATCCTCATATTGCTCTAACAATTTGTCATATTCTTCAAACGCTTTTGAGTTGAAGTCTATTCTTTTAAATTGTTTAAGCATCTTCTTCAGCACTTCTGTATGCTTAGATACAATTGGCTCTTCATTATGAAGATTTTCGAATGCAGCCTTTAACACTTCTGATTGTGATAAAGGGAAAGTGAATTTTGGGTTTAATGCCATTTTTATGTTGTTTAAATCTACAACACAAAGATTGCGGCACTTCTATGCAGGTACGTTATATGAAAATGTACCTAAAATGTACTTTTTGTGAACTGGCTTTTAGAGATGTATTCTTCTAACCTTATTCTTAAATCGTCACTTAAGCTTGGTAGAACGAAGTGTTTTACCTTATCCAATTTTTTATAATGAAATATATCGAACATTTTGGGTATTCTTTCTTTGTATTCTATCTCGAATTCTTCACAGAGAATAAGACAATATTCTTTATTAGTTAAATGCCCCTTGGGTCTTAATCCGCTATCTCTCAGTAGATGGAAAAAACATAATGTTGTAGAATGGTCCCATTTAAAATAACTTGAATCATTTTTTAGATTTTTCGATTTGTTACTACCTTTTATGGGGGAACTTATTGCAAAGTTTGCCCAATTTAAGTATTCGTCAATTAGCTTTAAATAGCTTGATGCCAAGGATGATGAAATCATTAAATCCCATTCCTTTTCTGTAGCTACAAATTCTTTACCATTATCAAATAATTCTTTTGTGCGAGGAATTAAGTTGATAATTTGACTTGGTGTTAGTTTTTCAATAAAATACGCCTGTAGTTTATTGCTTTTAGATTTATTGAGGTTCTTAATTATTTCTTCAAGTGCAATTCTTCTTTCAGTTTCATCTAATTGCTTCAGGTCATTAATGAATTCTGCCCTACACGCTTCAACATATTTAGCAAAGACATAACCTGTTTGAGGTTTTGAATTTTCATTCCAATCCCAACCAAAATCTTTATCTAACTTAAGGTACAAGTATAGTGAGTCATACTTGTCTATTATTGATTCAAAATGCGATTTAATGGTCATGAAGTTTGTTCATTATTTCAATATTTTAACCACTTTCCCTTTCTTAAAATAAACCCAAATAAATGAATTATCGCCTTGCTCATAAAGCAATACCTTATCATAACCACTTGAACTCCTTGCCTTACTTGGAATTCCCCATGCTAAGCTAACCTCAAGCTCGCTCATACCAACAGAGATTTTACTGTTATATATATTGTTTTTAAATATTGATTTTTCGATTTTTTTAAACAAATTCTCATCCATAAAATCAACACTTTGAAATGATTCTCCATAACTAAACCTATCTAAACCATTTATTCCTGAAGAAAATACATCAAAAAAATTGTAGTCTTTTTTGAATTTAAACTCCTCCCCATCATAATGAAAGGTATATAAAAAAGCAAAATCATTTATTTCCGAGAGCTTTGCTAACTGTACTTTTTTTAAAAATATTACTTTACCTGGCGTAAAAGTTATAGGACGACCTTCAAAAGGAGTAATATTAACACCTTTGTTAACTATATAATATTTCTTCTCTAAATTATTCTTTAGAAATTTATTATATCCAGATTCAATAACAACAACATCCGTAAATGATGGTTTATATAGTATTGAATCTGAGTTTTCTACAATCAATATTTCTGATTCAATTATTTCACTAATCTTTAAGGGCTTATTTATGTACTTATTGAATTCATCAGTATAAATATTTTTTTTCTCCCCATTCTTCAACAAAGTTGCTCCATATGGAGCGCTTAAGAAAATCAAGTTCTGACCCTTAATTCCATTTAGTATTGATTCATTTTCACTGAACACTTTAGGTAAGAAAAATGTAGAATCATACTTTATTGTTTTTTTAACCACATTTTTAGATAAATCGACAATCTCTATTTGACCCAATGAAGTAAATCCTATAATTAATAACGATAACACAAGGAAGGGGAAGAAATTCTTAGTAGTTTGAATTTTCATAATATAAACTTTACATGTGTTAATAAAAGGTAATTTTTACTCTAGAGGAAAATAACACGATGATTACTAATATAATTTCTAATAAAAAAAATAGATAAATGTATCTATGAGAGATATTCAACTATTTATTTAAGAAGTAAAACAGAGTGTCAATTATAGCTATAAATGAATATTCTTAACAGTTGAATTGTTTCGGTATGTGGTTGTATAAAAGGTAAATTAGTTATTATTTATAACAACCTAATTGAGTCTTTTTATCATCAATATAGCCCATCAATGCAGCATTGTTAGTTCCTGTATTTTTTAGATGATTGTCGCTATTTTCTTCTGCGACATTAAATTCATCTTGCAATTTCTGGCAATCATTTAAATTATCTATCCTACTTTTCAGTCCAGGGTCATATGTTTCCCACTTAACAGTAGAAATGGTTGAGGTACCCATACCATTTGTACCATTTGAATATGGTGCACTTTCTGCTTCTTCTCTTGCATTAGTTATACAATGATATAACCCCAAAACACAAAAAATAAAAAATATCAAGCACCCGTATTTTTCACCTACAGACTTTTCTTTAGAAGGCTTATTTTCTTCGCTCATAATTCAGTTGGTTAGCTGGAATTTCACCATTTCCATCTTTTAATGCTTTATCAATTTCATCAGAAATAAAAACATTCCCAAATACTCCAACTCCAATTATTTTAGTTTTACCTTCCCAAGTAGCATTTGTTGTGGAGAACAAAACATAATTATCAGAAGATATAATGCTTTCAATCATCCTATCCAATATTGCTCCTCCAAGCATTAATCCTAAAGCTGAACCAATTTGCTCCGCTCCAGAGTCTGAATTTTTCATACTATCCTTTATAGATTTCTGCATTATGACATTCAGTTTGTTTTTAACTGCCTCTTTATGCCTATCGGGGTTAGGGTTGGTCAATGCACCAACGATAAGAAGAATTCCAATGAAGATTAAAATTATATGCTTATTTTTCATTTTATTAAAGGATATTGATATTAAAACTAAAGGTAGCAAATGAAGGTAAATACTGCATTTATATGCCTAATTATTTATCTAACGGCACTTTTTTCAACAATTTTTATTCCATTAAAACGTTAATTACCCAACAACATTATTTTTGATTTGGTCAAATTAACACAGGTCGTTTTCTTCCTATTTATTCTCTATTCTATCGACCTCTTTGCTCAATATGAAGAGACTCAAGTAGACAGTATAGTTCTCCATAAAGTTTACAAGGCACGAACAATAGAAACATTGTCTAATGAGATTGGGGAAGACTTCCTAGACCAGAATAATCTAATCAGAGCTTTTTACATCTTCATAGCTTCTAGGATGACTTATGACCTTGATTTCGGCAATGAATCTTTCAGAATTAGGTCTGCGGCGAAAACCAAGGAAGAACTAAACAGGATTACAGATTCAGAACTCGAAAGAGCCCTTCGTTTAAGAAAAGGCGTTTGCTGGGAGTATGCACATTTATTCAAGAAGCTTTGCTACTATCAAGGAATAGCCTCTGAGGTCATCCCAGGGATGAGAAGGGTTAAAAATCAGCTCATTTTTTACCAATCCATTATTATTTGGACACATTTGGACAGGTTTGGACTTATTTGGACATCAGAATTTCACTTGGGCTTTTGTTAGTTTGTTTCATAAAA
>JACCDT011088920.1_pt1 | contig 12866 bp, 10 predicted proteins | sample 7446291 | NCBI WGS metagenome assembly JACCDT01 (sample SAMN15323446, study PRJNA562643) | freshwater metagenome | isolation source: river surface water | place: USA:Blue River Watershed | collected 2017-08-17
CGGCACCATCAGGGAGACGACCATGGCGCGGTCTTGCCAGTTGCGCTTGACCTCGGTGATCTCTTTCAGGTTGAGTTCGAGGTCGCGGTCAGTGATCAGCTCGATGTTGTTGAAGCCCATCAAGCGGCGGTCGGGCGAGAGCAGGGCGCCGTAGCGGGGGCCGTTGACGTTGACCACGGGGGGGCCGGCCTCGCCCAGGGTCTTCCAGACCACACCGCCCCAGCCGGCCTCGAACGCGCGGTTGACGTTGTAGGCCTTGTCGGTGGGCGGGGCAGAGGCGAGCCAGAAGGGGTTGGGGCTTTTGATGCCGACGAAATTGGTTGCAAGATTGGCCATGGTGTGACTCCGGTGTTCTTGAGGTTGTGAGGGGCGTGATGTCTCGTGACGGAGAGGCCGATCAGGCCTTGAGGTAGGCGTGGATGGCTTTGGCAGCCAACTTGCCGTGTTCCACGGCTTCCACGGTCAGGTCCAGTCCGCCAGCACGGCAGTCACCGCCCGCCCACACGCCCTTGAGGTTGGTCGTGCCCTCGGCATCGGTGGCAATTTTTCCGCCCGAAAGCGTCAGGCTGGCCTCGGCCAACACAGGGTTGCCCAGCTTCTGGCCAATGGCCTTGAGCACGGTGTCGGCCGCCAGGGTGGTGGTTTCGCCGGTGGGGGCGAGCTTGCCGTCCACCATCGCCTGGTGTGCAAAGGTGATGCCGCTCACATGGCCACTGTGGCCCAGCACTTCCACGGGCGCCAGCCAGTGGTGGATGGTCACGCCGTTGGTTTGCGCCCATTCCTGTTCGGCCTTGGAGGCGGACAGGCTTTCGGGCCCGCGGCGGTAGACCATGTGCACTTCTTCCGCGCCCAGCAGCTTGCTTTGCACGGCGGCGTCGACCGCGGTCATGCCGCCACCAATCACCACCACGCGGCGGCCCACGGGCAGGGTGGACAAGTCTTTGGTCTGGCGCAGGGTGGCAATAAAGTCCACCGCGTCTTGCACGCCTTGCAGGGTTTCGCCCACCACACCCAGTGCTTGGGTGGTGGCCAGGCCCATTCCCAAAAAGACGGCGGCGTAGTCTTTGCGCAGCGTCTCCAGTTGGGCCACGGTTTCCAGCTTCCAGTTGTTCTGGATGGTGATGCCACCAATGTCCAGCAGCCATTGCACTTCGCGCTGGGCAAAGTCGTCGGGGGTTTTGTAGCTGGCCAGGCCGTATTCGTTCAGGCCGCCAGCCTTGGGCTTGGCGTCAAAGATCACCACTTCATGGCCTTCACGCGCCAGCGTGTAGGCACAGGCCAAACCTGCGGGGCCGGCGCCGACCACGGCCACCTTTTTGCCGGTGGCGGGGGCGCGGGTAAAGATTTGTGGCTTGTCGCTTTCCATCAGCGCATCCACCGCGTGGCGCTGCAGGCGACCAATGGCGACCGGGCGGTCTTCTTGGGTGTTGCGCACGCAGACGGCTTCGCACAGGTTTTCGGTGGGGCAGACACGGGCGCACATGCCGCCTAGCGGGTTGCTTTCCAGAATGGCCTTGGCAGATCCCCGCAGGTTGCCATCGGCAATGCGCTTGATGAAGGAGGGCACATCAATGCTGGTGGGGCAGGCCGTGGCGCAGGGGGCGTCATAGCAGTAGAGGCAGCGTTCCGCCTCCAGCAGGGCTTGCGATTCGGTGAAGCGCGGGGTGGCGTCGGCAAACCGTTGGGCGTATTCCTCGCTGGCGAGGCGGCCTGCACGAACGTCGGCGGGAGAGGATGAGGGGGTAGACACGCTGGCAACTCCTTTAAAAACTGACCGTTTGGTCAAGTCATGAGTTGCATGCTAGCAATCCACGTGCCACGCTGTAACTAGGGGTTTGCCCGCACGGTCTCCAGCAGCCATTGGCCAAACTGTTGCAACGCCGGGCGCTCGGCCTGGCCTTCGGGCAGCACCAAGTAATAGTGGCGCTCTTCGGGGTGGGGCAGGGGGTGCGCCACCACCAGGGCGCCGCTGCGCAGCTCGTCTTCAACCAGCAGCTGGGGAATCAGGGCTACGCCCATGCCGGCCACGGCGGCGGCAGTGGTCATGGAGAACTGCTCAAACCGCGGGCCGCCCAGCGCGTGGCTGGGGGCTGGTTCGCCCGGTGGGCCTGCGGCTTCCAGCCACAGCGGCCAGGCCTGGGGGCGGGTGCTTTGCTGCAGCAGCGGCAGGGCTGCTACCTCGGCAGCCGACAGCGTGCTGCGCCCCGCCATGCACCGCGGTGCGCACACCGGCAGCACCACTTCGGGTAACAAACGCACCGCGCGGGTGCCTGCCCACTGGGCCATGCCCTCGGGCGTGCTGGCGTACAAGGCGGCGTCCAGCTCGGTGTCGGTAAACAAAAAAGGGCGGGTGCGGGATTCGATGTGCACCACCACGTCCGGGTGGGTGGCGGCAAACGCGGGCAGGCGCGGCACCAGCCAGCGGGCGGCAAAGGTGGGCACGGCGGCCAGGTAGATGGCGCCGCCGGCACCCTGGCCCGACATGGCGTCCAGCGTGTCGCGCTCCAGCGCCTGCAGGCGCGGCGCGATTTGGCGGGCATATTGGCTGCCCGCCGCCGTGAGCACCACGCCGTGCCGGGTGCGGCGGAACAGCTCCAGGCCCAAATAGTCCTCCAGCGCTGCCACCTGGCGGGAGACGGCACTCTGGGTGAGGGCCAGCTCTTGGGCGGCGCGGGTGTAGCTCTGGTAGCGGGCGGCGGCGTCAAAACAGGCCAGTGCCTGCAGCGAGGGAATTTTTCTGCGCATGGTGGTTTGACTATACACAGGGGCACGTCAAAGTGGAATATTTGCTATCAATACAGGAGCTATTCGCGCAGTATTAAAAAGGTATAAGCGCATAAAACAAACATAAAAGGCATGGGTCTATAAGTGCTAAAACAGCATGTATGGATGCCGGAAAAGCGTTTGTCAGTGCGGCCGTGGCGCACTACGATGGCGGCCAAACCCTATTGACCCCGGAGACGATTCCATGCCCCATGCAGCCTTCAACTGGCAAGACCCTTTTCTGCTGGACAGCCAGCTCAGCGACGACGAACGCATGGTGCGCGATGCGGCTGCGGCCTATTGCCAGGACCGGCTGCAGCCCCGCGTCACGCAGGCCTTCCGCGATGGCACGACCGACGTGGCGATTTTTCGTGAAATGGGGGCGCTGGGCCTGCTGGGCCCCACCATCCCCGAGCAATACGGCGGCCCCGGCCTCAACTACGTGGCCTACGGCCTGATCGCCCGCGAGGTGGAGCGGGTCGACAGTGGCTACCGCAGCATGATAAGCGTGCAGAGCAGTCTGGTGATGGTGCCGATTTTTGAATTTGGCACCGAGGCGCAAAAGCAGAAGTACCTGCCCAAGCTGGCCACGGGCGAGTGGATTGGCTGCTTTGGCCTGACCGAACCCGACCACGGTTCCGACCCCGGCAGCATGGCCACGCGCGCCCACAAGGTGGCCGGTGGCTACAAGCTGAGCGGCAGCAAGATGTGGATCAGCAACAGCCCGATCGCCGATGTGTTTGTGGTCTGGGCCAAGGAGGTGAGCGAGGGCGGCAAGGTGGGCCCCATCCGCGGCTTTGTGCTGGAAAAAGGCATGGCTGGATTGAGTGCCCCGGCCATCCATGGCAAGGTGGGCCTGCGCGCCAGCATTACGGGTGAGATCGTCATGGACGGTGTGTTTTGCCCGGAAGAAAACACCTTCCCTGAAGTGCAGGGCCTCAAGGGCCCTTTCACCTGCCTCAACTCGGCCCGTTATGGCATTGCCTGGGGCGCGCTGGGCGCGGCCGAAGACTGCTGGCTGCGCGCGCGCCAGTACACGCTGGATCGCAAGCAGTTTGGCCGCCCGCTGGCCGCGAACCAGCTCATCCAGAAGAAGCTGGCTGACATGCAGACCGAAATCGCGCTGGGCCTGCAAGGTTGCCTGCGCTTGGGCCGCATGAAGGACGAGGGCACGGCGGCGGTGGAGATCACCTCCATCCTCAAGCGCAACAGCTGCGGCAAGGCGCTGGACATTGCCCGCCTGGCGCGCGACATGATGGGCGGTAACGGCATCAGCGACGAGTTTGGCGTGGCGCGCCACCTGGTGAACCTGGAGGTGGTGAACACCTACGAGGGAACGCACGACATCCATGCACTCATCTTGGGCCGTGCGCAGACCGGCATCGCCGCCTTCGCCAACTGAGGCCCGGGGCCTGCCCCGGCGCAGGCGCTTGGCATAAACTCGGAAGGGTATGCCTTCTCCCTCCGATTCCCCTTCCACGGCGTCCGAGCCGGTCACCCTGTTGGATGTGGCCCGCGCCGCAGGGGTGTCGGCCAGCACGGTGTCGCGCATCCTGAATGGCACGGCCAAAGTGGCGCCGGAAAAACGCGAGGCGGTGGAAGCCGCCATCCGCCGCCTCAACTTCAAGCCCAACCTGTTTGCACGCAGCCTGAAGACTGGCATCACCATGACAGTGGGGGTGCTCACCCAGGCCATTGAGAGCCAGTTTTACTCGCGTGCGCTCAAAGGGATCGAGATGGGGCTGGCCGAGAGCGGCCATTCCTGCATCATTGTGAGCGGTCACTGGAACGCCGAGGCCGATGCAGCCAGCCTGAAGCTGCTGACCTCGCGCCGTGTGGATGGCGTCATCATCCTGACCGGCAATATCGCTGACAACGAGGTCTTGGCCGTGGCACAGCAGCAGCCGGTCGTGATTACCGAGCGCAAGCTGGAGGGGCCGAATGTGCGCTCCATTGATTTGGACCAGAAGCACGGAGGCTACCTGGCCACCCAGCACCTGCTGGCGCTGGGACACACCCGTATCGCGCACCTGGCCGGCATGGAAGGGCGGCCCCACGCGCAGCAGCGCTACCTGGGCTATCTCCAGGCGCACGAGGAAGCGGGCGTCACGCCCAATCCCCACTGCGTGGTGCATGGCAACTTCACCGACAGAGGGGGCTACCTGGCGGCCCAAAAGCTGCTGGACAGCGGCGAGCCATTTACTGCCATCTTCTGTGCGAACGATGAGTCTGCACTGGGCGCGCGCCTGGCCTTGCACCAGCGCGGCATCCGGGTGCCTGAGGATGTGTCCCTGGTGGGCTTTGATGACCTTCCCCTGTGCAACTACATGACGCCACCGCTGACCACCGTACGCCAGCCGGTGTACGAGGTGGGCCTGTACGCGGCGCACACCCTGCTGGAGATGATGGGCTACCCCAGCGAGGCGGTGCATGTGCCGCCCCTGGAGTTGGTCGTGCGCCAGACGACCCGGGCCGTAGCCCCGGATTAGCGGCGCTGTTGCGCAATAAAGTCGCGCAGCCACAGCGCACTGCTTTTGGGCGTGCGTTGTTGGCTGGCGTAATCCACATGGCAGATGCCAAAGCGCCGTGTGTAGCCGTGGCCCCACTCGTAGTTGTCCAGCAATGACCAGGCCAGGTAGGCGCTGACCGGCACACCGGCATCGCGGGCCTGGGCCACGGCGGCAAGGTGTGCTTGCAGGTAGTCACGGCGTACCGGATCGTGCACCTGGCCGTTCTCCAGCACGTCATCCATGGCGGCGCCGTTTTCGGCAATGTAGAGGTCGGGCACGCGGTAGTCCTGGTGGATGCGTACCAGCATTTCGCGCAGCCCATCAGGCCAGATTTCCCATCCCATGTCGGTGAAAGACGAGGTGGTACAGCGCACATCGGCGGCATGCGGAAAGGGTTTGGCGGCGCTGTGCTCCACATGGCCGCGCGAGTAGTAGTTGATGCCCAGGCTGTCAATGGCTTGGCAGATGGTGGCCAAGTCGCCTTCGTGTACCGTGGGTACCAGCGATCCATACCCGTCCCAGATGTCCTGCGGGTAGTGGCCCAAAAACATGGGTTCCATGAACCAGCGATTGAATACGCCATACGCATTGTGTGCGGCTTGGCGTGATGCTGCCGAATCGTCCGCTGCGTGGTAGGGCTTCACGTCCAGCACCACGCCCAGGCGCGCCTTGCGGGTGTTCGCGCGCAGCGCCTGCATGCCCAGGCCGTGGGCCAGCATCAGGTGGTGGGCCACTTGCAGGGCCTTGGCCTGGTCCATCTCGCCGGGGGCGTGCCGACCTTCCAGGTAGCCCACGGTGGCAGAACAGCGCGGCTCGTTGAGGGTGGCGTAGCCGTAGACACGGTCCCCCAGGCGCTGCGCCACCGCGGCGGCGTAGTCTGCAAAGGCATGGCAGGTGTCGCGGTGGAGCCAGCCGCCCTGCGCATGCAGGCCCAGCGGCAAGTCCCAGTGGTAGAGCGTGGCATAGGGCGCAATGCCTTGTGCCAACAGGCGGTCTACCAGGCGGTCGTAAAAGTCCAGGCCCTTGGTGTTGAGCGCGCCACGCCCCTGCGGGATCACACGGGGCCAGGCGATGGAGAAGCGGTAAGCGTTGTGGCCCAGTGAATGGATCAGGTCCACATCCTCGCGCCAGCGGTGGTAATGGTCGCAGGCCACGTCACCGGTGCTGCCGTCCTTGATGCGTCCGCTGTGGTGGGCGAACTCGTCCCAGATGCTGGGCAAGCGGCCATCTTCGTTTGCCGCTCCTTCGATCTGGTAGGCCGAGGTGGATGCGCCAAAGTGAAAGTCAGGAGGAAAGTGCATGGTCAGAGGGGTGTGGAGTCCAGCGGTGCCGGTCGTGTGCATGTGGTGGTGAGGGGCTGGGTGTGCCCGCCAAGGCCCGCGACAATGGCGCGCTCCATGACTTCCAGCACATGCAGGGCCATCTCGGCGCTGCAGCGCTGGGGCCGGCCCGATTGCAGCGCCAGTGCCATGTCCACGAGCCCCAGGCCACGCATGTTGGTGGTGTACGGGCGCTTGCCATCCGCACGCACCCAGGGGCCGTCGCGCAAAGCCGAGCGGACGGTGCCGCCAAAGCGGTTGGGGTCGGGGAGTTGAATGCTGCCCGCATCGCCGTAAAGCTCCATGGGCGGGTGGCCATGTTTCCAGACATCAAAGCTGCTGGTCAGTACCACCTGGGCGCCGCCAGCAAATGCGAGCTGCGTCACGATGTGGGTGGGCACTTCCACAGCCAGTGTTTTGCCGGCGTTGGGGCCGACGGCAATCCGGCGTTCAGTGTGGGTTGTATGGGCGGTGCCACTGACGTGTGACACCGGGCCGAGGTGGTGAACCAAGTGCGTCAGGTAGTACACGCCCACATCCAGCAGCGGACCTGCACCGGTGCGGTAAAAAAAGTCCGGGTTGGGGTGCCACTCGTCCGGCCCATGCGCCATGAAGTGGGCCGTGCCGTGGCGGATGGGCCCCAGGGTGCCGCCATCGACCAGTGCGCGTACGGTTTGTGCCGCCGCGCCGAAGAAGGTATCAGGTGCGCTCCCCAGGCGCAGGCCTTGTCGCGCTGCCAGTGCGACCAGTTCTTGCCCTTGCGCAAACGTGGCCGCCAGGGGTTTCTCGGTGTAGAAGTGTTTGCCCGCTTGCAGCACCCGCATGCCGATGGCGTGGTGGCTCAGCGGCGGCGTCAGGCACAGAATGATGTCGGCGTCGCTCTCCAGCAGCGCCTCCAGCGACACGGCCGGCAAGCGGTATTCTTTTGCACGCTGCTCAGCACTTCCGATGCCGGGGCCAGCGTTGGCGATGCCAACAATCTGGAACAGTTTGCTGCGCTGCAGGGTGCGCAGGTAGGCAGGAAAAATATTGCCCACACCCACGATGCCAAGTTTGAAAACCATGGGAGAGGGGCGCTCAGCTGCGTGTCACGGTCGTCAGGTCCACAGGCCGGTGGGGGCCTTGGGCCACCGAGCTGCGCCACACGATGTGGGGGGCGAAGTCCCGCTCCACCGGCAAATTCAGTGCGTAACACATGTTCAACAGGAACCGGCAGGCGTTGGTGGTGACCTTGTCCATGGGAATGCGTACGGTGGTGAGCGTGGGGGCGGTGTAGGCGGCGATGTCGGTGTCGTCGTAGCCGATGATGGACACATCCTGCGGCACCCGTCGGCCAGCCTGGACAAACCGCGTGATGGCGGCCATGGCCATGACGTCGTTGGCGCAGAAGACGGCGGTGTAGTTCTGGTCATGCTGTGCCAACAACTGCTCTGCCCCTGCATAGCCGGAAACAAAGCTGAAGGTGCCTTCCACATGGTGCTGTGGCTTCACCTGGACGCCATGGCGTCCCAGCTCGGCATGGAATCCGCGCATGCGGTCGTGGTTGTCAGGGGCATCGCGGTGGCCCTGGATCACGGCAATCTCGCGGTGCCCGTGGGACAGCAGGGCCATGGCCGCCAAGCGCCCGGCATGTTCATGGTCAACGCTGAAGGCGTGTTGCCCCAACACCGGGCTTTGCCGGTTGAGCAGCACCAGGCGCGGGTAGCGGCGGTAGAGGTCGGCCAGGTCGCTTTCCAGCAGGTCATTGCTGAGGATAAAAACTCCGTCGCACTGCCGCTGCATCAGAAATTCCACGCCTTGCAGGGCCTTCTGGCGTTCGTTGCCCTGGCCACAGGCATTGGCCGCCACCATGTGCCGGTCCACCGCCCGCAATTCGCGGTCAATGGCCTGCAGGATGGGCGAGTAAAAGGAGCCTTCGAACAGGGGCACGTAGACCCCGAGCATGCCCAGGCTCTTGAGCGAGAGCGCACGCGCCACATTGGAGGGGCGGAAGTCCAGCTGCTGGATGGCTTTTTGCACGCGGGCCAGTGCATCCGGTGAAACGCCCCCGCGGCCCGAGATCGCCCGGGATGCGGTGCCTACGCCGACCTGCGCCAGCTTGGCGACATCTTTGATGGTGGCCATCGTACGTGTATTGATCCTTTACAGGCGGCGCTCTCCGTCACCCTGGAAGATGGAGGCACGGGTGGCATCGACTGACAGTTCCAGGGCCGCTCCAGTCTGGTAGGTGGTGGCGCTTTCGGTGTGGATGCTCAGCGTCTGGCCCTGGCAATCTACCCACAGAATTTGGTGGGCGCCCATGGGTTCGATGAGCTTGATTTTGCCGGTGATGGATGAAGCGCCACCGCCATGGGCGATTTGGATGTGTTCGGGGCGGATACCCAGAATCACATCTTGCGATGACGGTGCATCGGCCAGGAACGGGTAGGCCGACACGTCCAGTACAAATTCTCCGGCACGTACCGTCCTGCGGCCACCGCTCACATCAAGCACGCCCTTGATGAAATTCATGCTGGGAGAGCCCAGGAAGCCCGCCACAAACACGTTGGTCGGTTTGCCATAGACCATGGCCGGGGTGTCGATTTGCTGGATCTTGCCGTTGCGCATGACCGCAATACGATCAGCCAGGGTCATGGCCTCCACCTGGTCGTGCGTCACGTAGATCATGGTGGCGCTCAGGTTCTGGTGCAATTCCTTCAGCTCGCGGCGCAGCTCTGCGCGCAGCTTGGCGTCAAGGTTGGAGAGCGGTTCGTCGAACAGGAACACCTTGGCATCACGCACCAGCGCCCGCCCAATCGCCACACGTTGACGCTGGCCACCCGAGAGTTGGGATGGGCGGCGTTTGAGCAGCTCCTTGAGCTGCAGCATGTCGGCAGCCCGGTTCACACGCTTCTCGATCTCTGCCTTGTCCACGCCGGCCACGCGCAAGCCGAAGGACATATTGCGCTCCACATTCATGGTGGGGTAGAGGGCGTAGGACTGGAACACCATGCCGATGTCGCGGTCCTTGGGGTCCGCCCAGGTCACGTCCTTGTCGCCAATGATGATCTGACCGTCGTTGACGTCATAAAAGCCGGCAATCGAATGCAGCAGGGTGGATTTGCCGCAGCCCGAAGGGCCCAGCAGCACGAGGAATTCGCCTTCCTGCACATCCAGGTTCATGGATTTGAGGATGCTGTTGCCCCCCAGAGTGATGTCGAGGTCTTTGATATGGACGCTGGCCATGATGGAGTCTTTGTGGTGGAGGTTGAAAGAGAAGCTCAGCCCTTGACGGCGCCGGCGGCAATGCCACGGACGAACCAGCGGCCAGAGAAGAAATAGATGGCCAGAGGCACCAGGGAGGTGAGGATGGTGGCGGCCATGTCGATGTGGTAGCGGCGCTCGCCGAAGGTGGTGTTCACCAGATTGTTGAGCTGCACCGTCATGGGGTAGTTGTCTTTGCCCGCGAAGATCAGGCCGAACAGGTAGTCGTTCCAGATGCCGGTGACCTGCAGGATGGTCGCCACGATGAGCATGGGCGTGGCCATGGGCAGCATGAGTTGCAGGAAGATGCGCCAGAAACCGCCACCGTCGATGCGGGCCGCCTTGAACAACTCTTGGGGAACCGAGACGTAGTAGTTGCGGAACAGTAGCGTGAGCACCGGCATGCCAAAAATGCAGTGCACCAGCAGGATGGCCCAGTAGGTGTTGTAGAAGCCGCCCATGCGGAACCAGGACACCAGCGGGTAGATCATGACCTGGAAGGGCACAAAGGCGCCCAACATGAGGATGGCGAACAGCAGGTCCCCCCATTTGGAGCGCCAGAAGCTCAGGGCGTAGCCGTTGAGTGCGCCGAGAAATACCGACAACACAGTGGCGGGAATCGCCAATCGCACGGAGTTCCAGAATCCGCCTTGGATACCCTCGCAGGCCACGGAAATGCAGGCAGTGGACCAGGCTTCCACCCAGTTGCCGAACTGGGGATTCGTCGGCCAAGCAAACAACAAGGACTGCCGGACCTCTGGCCCGGCTTTTAATGATGTGATGACCATCACATACAGCGGCAACAGAAAGAAAGCCGAGACGCTGATCAAAAAGGCATAGACGCCCAAACGTGCAGGGGTGAAGGCGCTGCGGCGCGGCCGGGCGGCCTTGGCTGGGAGCGAAATAGTCGTGTTCATGGCGGAAGTACTTTCAATGTCCGGCATTCAGTCGGGCCTGTACCTTGGAGCGCCAGTACAGCAGGGGGGTGAGAACCGTGAAGACGGTGATCAGCATGACGACGGACGCCGCGGACGCCAAAGCAATGTTGTTGCGCTCGAACAGGTGGTCGATGATGAACTTGGCGGGTACTTCGCTGGCGTCACCGGGGCCGCCACGCGTCATCACGGCCACGATGTCGAATGTGCGCACCAAAGCGACTGCTAGCAGCACAAATGCGGTGGCAAAGGCCGGACCTATTTGTGGCAAGACGATGCTCCAGTAGTAGCGCGGTTTGGAAATACCTTCGAGTTGGGCTGCTTTCCACTGCTCTTCGTCGACCCCGCGCAGGGCCGCGAGGATGATGGCCATGGTGGTGCCAGAGCCTTGCCAGACCATGGCAATGCCCACCGCATAAATCACCAGGTCCTGTCGGGTCGTCCAGTCGAAGACGAAGGACTCCCAGCCCATTTCACGGAAGGCGTTTTGAAGCCCTAGGCCAGGGTTGAACAGCCACTGCCAGATCAGCCCAGTGACGACGAAACTCATGGCAAATGGGTAGAGAAAAATCGTGCGAAACCAGCTTTCGCCCTTGATGCGCTGGTCAATGAAAATAGCCATCAGAGTGCCGAGCACAATGACACCGCCGATGTAGACGACGGCCAGAATGCCCATGTGCTGCAACGACACCATCCACCGGTCGGTGTTGAACAGGCGTTCAAACTGCATCAGGCCCACCCAATCGTCTTTGGGCAGCATGCGGGAGGTGGAGAACGAAATGCGGATACTCCACAGCACTGACCCTACATAGGCCAGCAGCGTGGTAATGGCCAGCGGCAACAGGGCGGCATTGAGCGCCAGATGAAAGCGGCGTGGTCTTGAACTACGTGCCATGGTAAAAACTCTCGGGTCACGTGACAGCCCTGCGCAGCAGCGAAGCCGCCGCGCAGGGTTTCACTTCTACAGAACGGGATCGGAGCGAGCGTTTGCCGCCCCGACCCATGGCACTTACAGCTTCAGAGCAGAAGCGACAGCCTTGACGACGTCGTCAGCAGACTGGGCGGAGTTCCAGTATTTGCTGATGGCATCTTCGAATGCGCCCTTCACGTCGGGCGACAGCAGATCATCGATGCCTTCGATCAGGCGGTTTTCTTTTACAGCCTTCACGCCTTGCGCTGCGCAGATGTCCACGCCGCTCAGGTCCACATCCGTACGGATGGGGATGGAGCCCTTCTTGTTGTTGAAGGACACCTGGACAGCGGGCGAAATCATCATTTCAGCCAGCTTTTTCTGGGTTTCGGCGCTGCCAGCTGCCTTGTTGCGTGGGAACACGAACACGTCACCACCGATGGAGTATGGGCTGTTGGCGCCACCTGCCATGAAGCAACCGAAATCTTTGCCGGCTGTCTTGTTGGCGTTGATGAACTCGCCCTTGGCCCAGTCACCCATCATCTGGAAACCGGCCTTGCCATCAATCACCATGCCGGTAGCCAGGTTCCAGTCGCGGCCAGGAGAGCCGGGGTCCACGTAGGACTTCAGCTTCTTGAAGTTTTCCACGGCCTTTTTGAAGCCGGGTCCGGAGACGTCTTTGTTCTTGAAGGTCTTCAGGTACAGGTCACGACCACCGGTTGCAATCAAGATGGAGCGGAAGGTAATGTTTTCTTGCCAGCCTTGGCCACCCAATGCCAGGGGCGTCACGCCGGTGGCCTTGACTTTGTCGAGCGCTGCGAAGAATTCGTCCAGGTTGGCGGGGTCCTTGGTCACGCCAGCCTTGGCCAGCACGGCCTTGTTGTACCAGATCCAGTTTTCGTTGTGCAGGTTCACGGGCACGGCGTAGTAGTGGCCGTTGACCTTCACCTGGCTCTTGATTTTCTCGGGCAGGATCTTGTCCCAGTTGCCCTTGGCAGCCACGTCATCGAGGTTGTTCAGCAAGCCTTCCTTGATGATTTCTTCGTACTGCTTGCCGTAGTTGAACTGGGCAGTCATGGGTGGGTCGCCACCGATGGTGCGGTTGATGATCACGGTACGGGCTTGTGCGCCGTCGCCGCCGGCAATGGGGGTATCCACCCAGCTGCCGCCAGCCTTGGTGTAGGCC
>JACCDT011005179.1_pt1 | contig 12865 bp, 9 predicted proteins | sample 7446291 | NCBI WGS metagenome assembly JACCDT01 (sample SAMN15323446, study PRJNA562643) | freshwater metagenome | isolation source: river surface water | place: USA:Blue River Watershed | collected 2017-08-17
AAATGGTACGAAATTTGTAGAAGTAACTCTGCAAACTTAATTTACCTATGATTAACGATTGGCAAACCTATATAGAGGCATTCATGAATCGCTTTCTTGGAAAGCGGTATCTGCCTGTATGGTTGATTTTGGTGATTGACTTGAGTATGGTTGCGGGAGCTTTCTTCTTTTCTTTCTTGTTACTCTCCGACTTTGATTTCAACACACTTTTTACTTTTAATCGACTTCAAGCTCTGTTATTTCTCGAGTTATGTTTTTCGATATCATTCGTTTCATTTAAATCCTACGAAGGGGCGTTTCGACATACTGGAACGCGTGATTTGATGCGTTTATTTACGTCATCATTCGTAGCGATGCTCGGAGCATACGCAATTTCGCGCCTGTTAATTTGGAAATTGGACTATGATTTGAAAGTGTTAACACCTTCTTTTCTCATTCTGCACACATTTACCATCAGTATGGGTGTGCTCGGTTTGAGACTATTTGTTAAGTTGGCTTATTCGCGATTTGTACTAAAAGCCAGCAAAAGAAAGGAAATCGGTGTAATTGTTTATGGTGCGGGGATTACAGGCGTTGCTGTTCGCAATGCGTTAAAGCAGGATCCATCATCCAGAATGGAGGTTCGTGCATTTGTTGACGATAATGGAAAGTTGCGCGGAAAACGAATTGATGGTATAAAGGTATATTCATTTGATGATGTTTTTAAGGAAGAATTTTTAAAACAACATGAAATTGGTGCTGTAATTTGGTCTCCTCAGGAAATATCTGGTGATGGGTTCAAAAACGTAGGAGAAGCGTGTATCACTTTTGGTTTAAGCTTTGAACGAACGCCAAATATTAAAGATTGGATAGGTGGAAACTTGTCTCAAAAGCAGTTGCGTAAGGTAAAAATCGAAGATTTATTGAACCGCCGTCCCATATCCCTCGAAAATCAAGAAGTGGAGAATTTCTTGAAGGCTAAACGTGTATTGGTAACGGGAGCTGCGGGATCGATTGGTTCGGAGATATGCAGACAGGTTTTAAGTTATGGTCCTGAACAGTTAATCATGATCGATAACGGTGAAACTCCGATGTATGATATTTTGAATGATCTCAGACGAAGCGGTGCAGACATGAGTCGAATTGTATCGTACATGTGTGATGTAACTCGTGAGTACCGTGTAAATGAAATATTCAAGAAGGAAAAGCCTGAGGTGATATTTCACGCTGCTGCATACAAGCATGTTCCGTTGATGGAGGAGAATCCGAAAGAAGCGGTGCGCGTAAATGTGATGGGAACGAAAATTGTGGCAGAAGCGGCTTTGAGTATTGGAGCAGAGAAGTTTGTAATGGTTTCGACCGACAAGGCGGTAAATCCGTCGAACGTTATGGGGGCAACCAAGAGAACCGCGGAGATATTGGTACAGAGCTTACAGGGCAGAGGCAAGACGGAGTTTGTAATTACGCGTTTTGGTAATGTGTTGGGATCAAATGGATCGGTAATTCCAGTGTTCAGAAAGCAGATTGAGAATCGCGAAAACATTACGGTTACACATAAAGATATTGTTCGATATTTCATGACGATTCCTGAGGCGGTACAGTTGGTATTGGAGGCGGGAACTATGGGTAATGGTGGAGAAATTTTTGTGTTCGATATGGGTGAGGCGGTGCGCATTTATGATTTGGCGGTTAAAATGGTGAAGCTAAGCGGATTGGAGCTAGGAAGAGATATAGAGATTGTATTTTCCGGTTTACGACCAGGGGAGAAATTATACGAAGAATTATTGAATGATGCTGAAAGTACCTTGCCGACGCATCATCCAAAAATCATGAAGGCCAAGGTTCGCCAATATGATGTGGTATTGGTTTCAGCTTTGGTTGAGCGCATGAGTGGTGCTGCCTTGAATGGTTCTACGGATATGGAGCTGGTTCGCTTATTAAAAGAATTGGTTCCCGAGTACGTTAGTATGAACTCTGAGTACCAAAAGTTGGATGCATAAATAGAAGGCTTTGGTAGAAGGTATAATCGGATTTTCTCACGGTATTTATCGCGTATTTACAAAGCGGGTAATAGACGTAATTCTATCGTTGATCGCAATAGTTTTGTTGTCACCCATTATTCTGGTAACTGCTTTGGTGTTGTTTTATCAGAACAAGGGAAAGGTTTTCTTTTTTCAGGAGCGTCCGGGCATAAACGCGATGCCTTTTAAAATTATCAAGTTTAAATCGATGACGGATGAAAAGGATGCGGATGGTAAATTGTTGCCCGATGTTCAGCGAATTACTCCTTTTGGAGGATTGGTAAGAAAGTTATCTATTGATGAGTTGCCTCAGTTATTCAATGTGTTGTTGGGGCAAATGAGCTTGGTGGGTCCGCGACCTTTATTGTATAAATATATACCGTTGTACACCAGCAGGCAGTTGCGCAGAATGGAGGTTAAACCGGGAATTACGGGTTGGGCACAGGTAAATGGGCGCAATAGTATTTCTTGGACAGAAAAGTTCGAGAAAGACGTTTATTACGTTGAGAACATGTCGTTGTGGCTGGATATTAAAATCATGTGGTTAACGGTGATGAAAGTGGTTAAGAGCGACGGTGTGAATCAGTCTGCGGATCGTCCGATGGAGCCATTTACTGGCAATAATTGATTAGCTTTGTGGTTCGTGGTTGACCGGTTTAAATGAACTAGGTACAACCATAGAAGCCAAAATTCTATTCTTATTTTCTCATGCACATTTTAATTGTATCTTCATTTTTTATTGATCCCACTAAGGGTGGGGTTCAACGGGTCAGCTCGTTATTGTTTGAGGCGTTTCGTCGGAGAGGGATAGAGGTGTTTTTTTTGGTGTTGGATGGTGGTGAGTGGTCTGATGTGGGTAATGGAGATGGGGAGAGTTTACTGGAGCAGATCCGAAATCGCACCTATTTTTTACCCGAAAAATCGGTTTTTTTAACTGATAAAAATGTTGCGTTCGGTGCGAATTTAATTGGAGATTTGGGAATTACCCATTGCATCAACCAAGCGGATATTTTTTCGGGTGTGGTGGATTGGATGGCTGCGATTGGTGGAGCTGGTGTGCTTGGAGCCGCAGGCACTCAGGATGGTGGAGAGCATAGTGGCGCGGGTGGATTTGGAGGTAGAAAAATGCCGAAGTTGTATTCGGTACATCATAATTGTGTAGCGTGTTTGTGCAATAATTACCGTGAAATACGTTTTGGTGGTAGAGTAAATACCGATCGGTTGAATGGAAAAATGGGGTGGAGCAAAGATGAAATTTTATTTCGTTTGATGGATCACAAGTGGGTATGGAAATGGGTAGCGGTGATGGTAAAACGGAAGTTCAGGGGCTTATTCAATCATGTGATTCAAGGCTCGGATAAATATGTGCTGTTGTCGGAATCGTTTAGAAAAGAGTTGATTGATTTTGGGGTGGATAATACAGAAAAGCTAGTATCTGTTGCCAATCCATCGACCTACACTGTAGAGGATGTGGATACCGGATTGAAGGAGAATCGTGTTTTATTTGTTGGTAGAGTTGATCATGGGCAAAAGAGGCCAGATCGGATGCTTCGTTTATTTGAGAAATTACATGGCGATTTTCCCGATTGGATTTTTGATGTTGTTGGGGATGGTAATGCGTTGGAAGAGTTGCGTGAATATGCCAAGTTGAATGGATTGGATCGAGTGATATTTCATGGATTTCAAGATCCGAAGGAGTTTTATATTCGTGCCAAAATTTTTGTAATGACATCGGATTACGAAGGGTTGCCCATGACCATAATTGAAGCTCAGACTTTGGGAGCGGTGCCCGTAGCATACAATTCGTTTTCATCAATTACAGAGATTATCACAAAGGGTTCGGGAATAATAATTGATTTCGGCGACGATCATGGTTTTGAAATGGCCATTCAAACGTTGATGTCTGATTCTGATTTACTGCAGAAAATGATGGTTTCTGGTTTGCAAAACGCTCAGAAGTTTGCACCAGATATTATTGCGCAGAAGTGGATGGAATTATTTGACTAAAAACACGGAAAACGTATCGTTGGAATACACTTTGAACTGACGAAAGACTGACTTGTTTGATGCGCAGATGGAATCGGTATTTTTATAAATCCAATAGGCAGGTTTAGGAAAGGATTTTGATGAATCCATCACGCCCGTTTGTCCAATATTTTCGAGGAGATTTTGTTTGGGATGGAAATCAGGGGTATTAAAACGATGGGAAGTGTAAGATGGGTTGTTGTTATATACGATATTGAAATAACCGAGTTTATCGTAGGGAGAAATGATGCTATTTTTATTGTGTTGATTTGAGATAAAGGTAAGCAATTGTTGTTCCTGTTTGGTGATAAAGACATCTCCATTTATGAGTTGTTTTGCGCCATAAAGGGTGAACCAACTGGCGTCATCGAGAAGTAGAAGCGAAATGAGTGTTATTTTGAGTGAGATGCGTGTATTTTGGAATAAACGCAATAGTACGGGAACAGCCAATAAAAATAGGCACAACCAGACATAACCGTGAGAAAAATGCAGGGGTTGATGTGCTGGATTGATGAAATATTGGTGATTTTCTAACAGCAGATTTACAAAAAGCCAAGACAGTAGGAATGTGACAATGGGATTATTTTTGAGTGATGTATTTTTGATTGCGAATATTGCTGGAATCAGAACAAGTAGATAAGCTAAAAGAAATTGATAGGGTTTGGCACTCCAATCAATCTGCCATTGTTTTAAAAGTTGATTGTGTGCTGGATTTTTGGGTAGCCAATAGAAATTATAGATAATGACAATTAGGTAGCTCGAGGAAATGATAGAAAGGGGAATGATATTTTGTTTAGTAAAAGATTTCAGGGTTTGAATGAACAAAAATAAACCCAAGGAACCTGCGATAATGGTGCCGGTAAACGGATGGCAAAAAACCAAAATGGATGCAATCAAGGAGGATTTAAGATAGTTCTTTTTGTAAATGGAAATGATAACAGACACGAATAAGTAATGGTAAAGGGCTTCCATGGGATAGATGAAATTTCTACCCATGTTGAGCATCCAAAAGCCATCTCCTGGATCGAATAAAAAGCAATTTTTGATGGACCATGCAATATCACCATTTGACGAAATTAGGGTGTAAACTATACCCGGAAGAAATAAGAAACCACCGCCCCAAACAGCTAGGATTTGTAGCAGTCGAAGGTGAGATTTGTTGGCTTGAGGTGCAACTAATTCGATAAGTTGAATAATTTTAAGTATCCCCAAATAGGCAAAAACGAATCCAAAAACGAGAAAGATTGCGGTGGGTGAGAAGGGTGAGATTTTAGCCAGGTTGCCTATTAAAAATAGTTGAGGAAAGAAGTATATGGGTTCTTTTTGATGGGTTTCCAAATAGGGCATTGAGAAAGCGATATGCCAGTTTTCGGATTTCTTATATTCCAACGAATTGGCCACATAAGAGGGTTGGTCGTATTGAATAAAACCAGTTGCAATGTGATTGGGGTTGATTCTGGGATGCAAAAAATGCATCGAATAATAAAATATTACAGGGATCAGTAAAAGTAAAGCAAGTTGTTTATTGGAGATTAAACGTAAAGTAATGAATTTCATAAGTGATTGAAAGTAAATTGATTATTGCTGGAGTGTAGAATATAATATTCCTATGATTTGGCAAAATCAATGGCAAAGATAAGATTTCAGAAAATAGTTCGTCATTAATTGTTTGGATGGATATTGAAATACTCTATATAGATTACTCGCAAATAACAGACAATTTGCGATTACCAAGTATGCGCTTTTACGTTCAGGGTTTCTTGAATGTACTTGGCAAAAACGGAGGTATAGCCGTGGGTTACATAGATGTTTTCGGCCTGTGATTCTTTGCAAGCGGTGATGAGTTCGTTGAAGTCGGCGTGGTCGGACAATACGAAACCACGATCGAGGTTTCCCCATTTGCGTGCACCTCGCATGGCCATCCAGCCGGAACAAGAAACGGATCGATAGGGGTGGATTTTTTTAAGTAATGCATCGGTAATTCCAGCGGGTGGGCAAATGATGGCGGCCCCTTTTATACTTGTGTTTTTGATTTCCTGGGAATTGGGCTTATTGTTGCCCTTAGCAAAATATTTCCATACTTGGGAATTAAGTGCATCCCAAGAACCAAAAGAAAAGCCATCGGCTTCGAGGGCTAAATTGGTTTGTACGATGGTTGGGTGACAGAGGATGGGCCCGATTTCGCGGTTCAGGTGTTTGATGATTCGCTGTGCTTTCCCTAAAGAGTAGGCCGAAATGAGCAAATTTTCATCATTTTTGGCGCAATTTGCCCAATATTCATTGATTTCAGCGAAAATTTGGTCTTGAGGCTGCCAGTTAAAGACGGGTAATCCAAAGGTACTTTCTGTAACAAAATGATGACACGTTACGTGTTCAAACGGAGTGGTAAGTTGATCGTTGTTGAGCTTATAATCGCCGGTAACGACCCAAATTTCACCTTGGTATTCGAGGCGAATTTGAGCAGAACCGGGAATATGCCCGCTGGGATGAAAAGATATTTTAACCCCGTTAATGGAGATGGTTTCGTTGAATTGTACGCCTTGAAAATGGATATTTTCACCGAGTCGAAGTTTCAGAATATGCTGATTCTGATGTTGGGCGAGGTAGTGTTTTGAGCCGGTACGCGCGTGGTCGGAATGTGCGTGGGTGATTAGTGCTTTATCGACAGGTTGGGTGGGATCGATAAATATGTCAGCTTGTTCGCAGTAAAGTCCTTTTGGCGTTTTGGTGATGAGCATGGATGGATTGGTTGAAAAGCATAACTAAATCCTTTTTCTGATTTAGAATGGTTTTTACATATTGCAAAATAGTGCGAAATTGGTTCAAGTGTTACAATTTATTACTAGTAATTGTCAGATAATGGTGTCCTTAATTTCATAGAGCTTCACAAATAATAGTAAATTTGAATTTTATTCGCATTTAAAGATCTTAATGGACTTATTAGAAAACAAAGAAATAAATGATGATGTTTCTCGTCACCCTTGGGAATTGGGCCGATTTGAGATAATCAGTCAAAATGTTGGTGGCATCTACGAGAACATCCCCACAAAATATAGAAAAGTTTTAGTGGATATTGGTTGCGGGGATGCATACGTTTTGCGCAAGTTGACTTCGCAATTTGATTTTGAGCGGTACGTGGGAGTTGATATCAATTTTACCCCTGAAAACCAGGAGAATTTAAAAAAAGTGAACAACAAAATTGAGTATTTGACGAATATTTCTCAGTTGGAGTTGGAGCAAAACGATTACGTGGTGATTTTAATGAATGATGTTTTGGAACATATTGATGAGCATCAAGCGTTTCTGGCTGAATTGAAGATGAAATTGGACAAAGTGAGTCACAGTTCGGTGTTTATCACCGTTCCGGCTTACCAATTTTTGTTTTCACAACATGATGTTGATTTGGGACATTATCGCAGGTACAAAGTGCAGGATTTAGAGGCTTATTCGAGTATTTTGAACATGAAAGCGGGTAGACGAGGGTACTTCTTTTTCAGTTTGTTTTTAATCCGTTGGGTTCAAAAGATTTTGTCGGGGAATGGCCATGTTACACCAGTTGATACCAATACAGTGGATCATCATGAATCCATTGGGGTAGCGGATTGGAATGGTTCCTGGATTGTAACCAAGGCATTGACATGGGTGTTGCGTTTGGATTATTTATTTTTGAGAATGATGTCGATTATCGGGGTTCGTTTGCCCGGACTTTCGGCATATATCTTATATTCGAAGTAAGTTTGTATATCAATAGAGTTTACCCCTAAATGAATCGCACGGTCTGTTTATTTCCCTTTTATAACGAGGAACATCGTTTGGATAAGGAGGTGTTTAGGGGTGTTTTTGCACAGAATATATCGGTAGATTTTTGGTTATTGAATGATGGTTCGACCGACCGAACATTGCAATTATTGGAAGAATTAGCTGGGGAATTTAAGCATGTAAAAGTGGTGAACAGTCCCGTTAATTTAGGCAAAGCAGAAGTCATTCGCCGGGGAATGGAATTGGCTTGTGGTGCTGATGGGAAGGGATTCGAATACATTGGTTTTTTGGATTCCGATTTTGCCACACCGTATTACGAGTTTGATCGTTTGAGGCTGATAATAGAGGACTCGAATTATGATATTGTTTGGGGTTCACGAGTGAAGTTGAAGGGTTGGGATGTGCGTAGGAACATTGTTCGACATTGGTTTTCACGAATTATTTTAACCATTATCAATACGATTTTTGGATTGGAAATTTATGATACACAATGCGGTTGTAAGTTGTTCAAGCGTGAAGCGGCTCAGCAGTTGTTTGCCAATTCGTTCGTAACTAAGTGGCTATTCGATATCGAAGTGTTTATTCGTTACAAGAGATGGAGCTCGGTGGAGCGTTTATATGAAGTTCCGTTGGTTCAATGGACGGAAATAAAGGGAAGTAAAATCAAGTTGAAGGATTTTATGTTGGTGCCTTTCAACATTATGAAGTTGTGGTGGAATTATCGAGGCTAGTTCTCTGGCTAAGATTAGATTAGTCTACTCGAAGATATTTTCACAAGACTCTTGTCGGGATTGTTTTTGTTTCGTCAATTTGCTTGACTTAGCAAATCTTCAATTGTACCAATATCGTTGGCGGTTTTGTCTTTTCGCCAGCGGACAATGCGGGGGAAACGCACGGCTACTCCTGATTTGTGGCGTTTACTTTTTAGAACTGCTTCGAACCCAATTTCGAACACATGGAAAGGTTCCACGCTTCTTACTGGACCAAATGATTCGCGGGTGTGTTGTTTGATCCAGCGATTGAGTTCCTCGATTTCGGCATTCGACAAACCACTGTACGCTTTTGCAAATGGGGTGAGTAGTTCACCGTTTTTTAAGGCAAAGGTGAAGTCGGTGTACAAATTGGCGCGTTTTCCATGTCCGCGTTGTGCGTAGATGAGCACGGCGTCGATGGTTTCGGGTTCAATTTTCCATTTCCACCAATCGCCGCGTTTTCTGCCCACACCGTACTCGGATGAGCGGAGTTTGACCATGAGTCCTTCGGCTTTTTGAGTTTTGGCTTCCTGTCGGAAGTTTTGGGCTTCCAGCCATGTTTGGGGATGTAAAAGCGGCGGTAAAAGAATGCGGTTTACCGAATTTGAATCGGTATGATCTGATATGGTGTTTATATAAAGCGGTGTTGTTGGAAGCACCTGTTCAAGTATAGTTCGACGAGTGCTAAGAGGTTGTTTGCGAAGGTCTTGTTGATTAATCTCAAGAATATCGTAAGCCAAAAATACGCAAGGTATTTCTTGACGGAGTTTTTTACCTACTGTTTTACGACCGATTCTCCGTTGTAAATCAGAAAACGGCAGTGGTTGATTGGTCACAAAGTTCCACGCGATGATTTCACCATCGAGAACGATGGAATCTGAATCCAGCTGCGAATCTGAATCCTGATGCGAATCTGAATCTTGCTGAATTGTTTCAGTGTGCCTCGATTCTGATTCCTGCCGCAACGCCATCCCCCGAAAAGAAGAAATGGATTCCACGATTTCAGGAAAGGAGTGACTTATTAGTTCCTCTCCACGCGACCATAATGCCACCGTGTCGTTGCGCTTGATGAGTTGACCGCGAATGCCATCCCATTTGTATTCAAACTGCCAGTTGGAAATGGGAATGAAAGTGGAATAGTCCTCCGTAATGGGGTGAGCAAGAAAAAATGGATAAGGTTTTGAGTCAGCCGAGGATAGATCTGGATTTAAAATAAGCTGCTCGAATGTAGTTTTGAATGGATCCCATTTCCCGCTAATTCTGTAGCTGAGATCATCTTTGGGGATTTCGGTGTACTTTGAAAGTGCCTGTAGGAGTAGTGCCTGCGAAACACCAATACGGAAGCCTCCGGTAATGAGTTTGTTGAGTAAAAAACGTCCTTCGGTAGATAGTTCTTTCCAAAATTGGAAGAGGGTTTCCTTTTGAGTTTCTTCGTCTTGTTGGCGGAGACTATGTAATTGTTGTATCCAGAAGTCCAGTGAGTTGTTGTTGGATACTTGAGTGGAGGTTTTGCCTAAAACGAGGGAGATGGTTTCGGCTAGATCGCCAACGGTATGATAGCTTTCATCAAAGAGCCATTGCGGAATTTGTGCAAATTCTGCTGCCCATTGTCGTAAGAGTGCAAGTTTGATACTTCGTTTGGGTCGTCGGCCAGTGAATAGGGCGATGATCCAAATTTTATCTTGTGGGCTACATAAATGAAAAAACTCTACCAGAGCTTCGACTTTTTCCGTTGTTTTGGTAGTTTGGTCGAGTTTCTGATAGAGTTTTTCGAAAGGTAGCACCGTAGAGGTTTTAAGTTAAATCCGTGAGGTGTTACTATTTTGTTTAGTGAATTACTTCACCAATTTCATTTCATTGATGATGTTGGTAGCTCCGCCTAGTTTGTCGATGATGAACAATACGTAACGGATATCCACGCTAATGGTGCGTTGAACGTTTGGCATAAATCCGAAGTCAGAAGCAATGGCTTCCCAGTTACCATCGAAAGCAATACCGATCAATTCACCGTTTCCGTTAATCACAGGAGACCCTGAGTTACCGCCAGTGATATCGTTATCAGAAAGGAAGCAAGTGTAAAGTTCACCTGTTTCAGGGTCTGCATATTGACCGAAATCTTTTTTATTTACAAGTTCGATTAACTTGTCTGGTGCATCAAATTCAAAATCACCTTTGATGTATTTTTCGCTGATACCTCTAGCGGTTGTGAAGTAGTTGTATTTCACAGCGTCGCGAGCGGTGTAGCTTTTAACGGTACCATAGCTTACACGCATAGTTGCGTTTGCATCTGGAGCGAAAGTAGTAGTAGGATACATTTCAGCTTTAGCAGCCAAGAATAAACGGTTAGCGCGTTCTAATTTCTTATTTACCTCACTGATACGAGGAGCTAAATCACCACGTAGAATATTCAAGTATTGGTTAGTAATAGTGAAGATCAAGTCTTTATCTAATGCAGAAGCCGAAGGTTTTGCACAGAATTTTTTCAGCTTATTGGTATCTGCAAACAAGGATTTAGCCCAAGCCATTTCCGCCATCAAGGTGTAATTGTTTTTGGTTTTTGACGCCAAAGTTTTCAAAGAAGCAGGTAGGTATTGAAGATCTAAATCTTCCATTAAGTGACGGAAAATAACCGCTAATACTTTCTTTTCGATGTTACCATTGAATTCATGATACATATCTGAAACACCAGCACCGTACTGCGCAGCCATTGCTTTGCCTTGGTCTGATTTTTTATCTTGTAGGGATTTGTAAATAGCTGACATTCTCATTGCTGATGTCATAGGAATACTGTTAGAAATTCCATCTTGCAAGTACACGCTATACAAACCGATTTTATTTAATTCAGAGTAAGCTTCATCAAACAATGAAGTCACATCGCCATAGATTTCAGTTTTGTTGTTGGTACGAACCCAATTTTCGAATTCTTTTTCTTCCGCTTTGCGTTTAGCGTAGATTTCGGGTTTAGAAAGTTCTTTTGCTTCACCACCGAATTTGTTCCAGTAGTTACCAATACCCGCCAATTTAGCAGAGTACATCAAACGAACATCTTTATCGGCTTTCATGTGCTCTTCGTACACATCCATGATGTCGCGACGAAGTTGAACACGCATTGGGCGTTCTTTTTTGCTTAAGTAAAGGATACCCTCAGAGTAGGTGTTACGTGTGGTACGTCCAGGGTAACCCATGGTCATAGCGAAATCACCTTCTTTAATACCTTTAATGGAAACAGGAAGGTGGTGTTTAGGTTTGAACGGAGCGTTGGTTTTAGAGAAATCAGCTGGTTTGTTATCAGCACCTGCATAAATACGGAACATAGAGAAATCGCAAGTATGACGAGGCCATCTCCAGTTGTCGGTTTCGCCACCGAATTTACCTACGTTTTCTGGAGGAGTTCCAACCAAACGGATATCGCGGTACACTTCGTAGAACATGGCTAAGTATTGGTTTCCGTTGTAGAAAACGGCAACATCAACAACGTAGTTCTTTTTTTCTTCGCCTAAAGACTCAAGCATAGCTGTTTGAGTAGCTTTTAGGTTGGTAGCGATAATTTGGCTGCGGGTAGTTTCATCGTCGTTGATTTTAGTACCTTTAAATACCATTTCGGTAACGTCTTGAACTTTACGCAACATACCGATTTGGAAACCAGCAGGACGCTCTTCTTGAAGAGATTTTGCCCAGAAGCCGTTTGCTAAAATATTATCTTGTGGAGTTGCAATACTTTGGATTGCGTCGTAACCACAGTGGTGGTTGGTCAAGAAAAGACCTTGATCTGAGATCACTTCCCCAGAACAGAACATTCTACCGTTTTGCATAAGACGAACAACGGCGTCTTTAACGGATGAATTATTGATTGAGTAGATGTCTTCGGCAGAAAGTTTCATGCCACGGGCTTGCATTTTATCTTGAATTTTGTTCAAGAGGGTTAGCGGCCACATCCCTTCGTCGGCACGTAATGAAAGGAATGACGTTACGGCCAACAATAAACTAAGAATTCTTTTGGTCATACCGCAAATATAGCAAAATGGGTTGAGTTGTGTTTGATTTAGGCGTTGTAATAAGTGAGTTATACGGATAGAAACGAATATATGCGTTTGTATTACGACTGCGAGTTACGGGGGATGATAATTTTGTGAGCATCAAAAAAATTCACTTATAAATGAATAACAATCCCAAAATGAATATATTTGTAGAGCTATTTGAGGAGTATGAAAAGAAATGAATTTTTGGAAAAACGGAGAACAGAGGTTTCGCTGGAATCAAAAGTATTTGTTGAGTTTATGTATGAGGTAGTTGATAGAATACATCAAATCCTTTTGGAAGATGGGATGA
>JACCDT011441912.1_pt1 | contig 12855 bp, 15 predicted proteins | sample 7446291 | NCBI WGS metagenome assembly JACCDT01 (sample SAMN15323446, study PRJNA562643) | freshwater metagenome | isolation source: river surface water | place: USA:Blue River Watershed | collected 2017-08-17
AGGCACGTTCTTGTCCAAGATAAATCGCACTATTATCCCTATTGCTTCCGATGCTACTGTGTTCTTCATCCCGATGAACCCCGCACACGCCGTTATCGCCTAAAAGAACACTACGTCGTGGATGCTCTCCGTGCGCATTTCGGAGATTCCCTCACCATGACCCATGACCGTCGTATTGATGGCGGTTGTACCCGTTATCGTCCCGATATCCTGATTGATTTCGGGAGCCATTGTCTTATCGTAGAGATTGATGAGTTTCGTCATGCGAACTATACCTGTGAGCAGAAGCGCGAGATGGAGTTGTACGAAGACCTCGGATTCCGCAAACTGGTCTTTCTCCGTTTTAATCCGGATGGATACACTCTCGGTGGTCAGTATCACCCCACTCCTTTTCAGTATGGTTCGGATGGAGAAATGAAGGTGGACGAGGTGGAGATGGAGAAACGAATTGAGCACCTCATCCAGATCATGCTTTATATAAAGGAGAATGAACCCATTGAACAACTATCTCATCATTATTTGTTCTATGGGGATACTCCGTGCGAGGATGAGGACTCCTACCAAGAAGATGAAAAAGGCCATGAAAGGAGTATTTAAATACCCCCCGCACCTTACGACTAACTTCTTGGGCGGTATGGGCGACAATGTGTTTTTTAAAGTGAAAACCACAAAGCGTAGCAATCCGGAAGCGCGTACCACACTCGATGCCATCCATCAACAGAAAATACAGACGATGCGTAATGACCAACAGAATGTACAACGCTATAAGGACCAATTGGCAGAATGGAAAAAGAAAATCGCAGCCACTACCTCGGACATGGAGCGATGGAGATGGGAGCGGGAGGCCGAAGCACTTCAAAAGAAAATTACCTCCATTGAGGATGGCTCTGAACTCATGGATTATTACCTGCGAACAGGTGACATCCTTTATCAATATTATGATATTCAGGACCAAATCCAACAAGGAACCATGAGTTATCGTTCCAATCGTGCGAAACCAGGTTCCATTCTTGCCCTCTTGGAGGAAGTGGCGGAAGAGGAGAAACGAGAGAAGAATCTCGCCTCTGCACAAGACCTGTCTGCCTCCTCTTCCTCTGCCCCTGAAGAGAAAAAAGCCTATGTCCCACCCGAACAAAAGAGTCTCCATCGTAACCAGCTCCTCAATGAATACTTACAGAAAGAGGACCCTTCGATGGTTCGTTCTACGAATGATATGTATGAGGACCCCTGGACGATTTGTTCCAAATGTAACAGCGAGATGATTATGTGTCTGAATGAAGCCAATCTAACCTGCTCCAAGTGCGGTTTTCAGGAGTTTATTTTGGTGGATTCGGACAAGCCCTCCTATAAGGACCCCCCACGTGAAGTGTCATATTATGCGTACAAGAAGATAAACCATTTTAATGAGTGGTTGGCCCAATTTCAAGCCAAAGAGAGCACAGAAATCCCACAGGAAATCTATGATGCGATTCTCATTCAATTGAAGAAGGAGCGCATTACGAACATGAGCTCCTTAAAACCGACCAAGTTACGTGAGATTCTGAGGAAGATGAAATGCTCCAAGTATTACGAGCACATTCCTCATATCATCAATCGTCTGAATGGCCAAAATGCGCCCTTTATGTCCCGAGAGGACGAGGAAAAGCTTCGGCACATGTTCCGTGAAATCCAACCGTCATTTAAGAAGCACTGTCCAAAGGGCCGTCGTAATTTCCTGTCGTATGGTTATGTCCTCTACAAGTTCTGCGAGCTTCTCGAGATGGATGAATATTTGGCCTGCTTCCCCTTATTGAAGAACCGTGATAAACTGTATTTACAGGATAAAACGTGGGAACTCATCTGCCGTGATCAATCATGGCAATATATTCCTACGTGTAACTAGAATGACATCCCTCCTCACTTCGGAACTCCTAACTGGATTTGTGATAAAACAGCTTGGATCTCTCTTTACGTCTACCTTACAGCGATCCGTCACTCCGTCCTCGGCAGACGAGGAAGAGAAGGAATTGGAACGTTTACAAGTAGAACGCTTACTCAAATGGATGGAACTCGTATTTGACGACAACGAATCGTCTGCCTTTTCCGAAACCCATGCAGCCTATCACCAAGAACTGAATAGTATTTATCGTACCATCCGTTCCGATTATACACAATACAAACGATGGAAGGCGTATAATCAATCGATTTGGCTCTTCTCCTCGTATCGGATGTACGACACGAAGGGATTAGCAAAGAAACTGTTGAGTGATATCCGATTGTTTAAGGAGGGCTTGTCCCTGTGGATGATGGTGAGGGAGTAAATCCTGCCTTCTATCGTCTGCGACTGCGACTGCCTGCCTGCCTTCTGCGTCGGCGAGTGCGTCTACCTTTGGCTCCCCCCATCACCTGAGAGGCGAGTTGCTCCATCAGAATGCCGCCACGAAAGCGAGAGGGATGAAACACGACACCCGACCGAACACTCAATTTATCGGTCCATGGAAGCCATACATTCTCCCATGAATCGGTATCAAAGAGGTCACTGTGAAACTCTACACCTCCTACCTTGCGGGATACATCTCTCCAGAACGCTCCCCAATCAAACAAATGAATCTGATCATACGTCTGCGCCTCACGGGAAGGAGAATAACCCGAAAGTGTGCGTTTGAAATGGGTAAAGACATACTGGACAAGCCCCTTTTCAAGCACGTCGTCACTATCCACCATCATTCCCATCCAATCCATCAATTCCGCATACATGTCTTCTTCCATCATTTCTTGTACATCTTTCACAAACTTTCCCAATTCCTCATCTTTTTCTGAGAGTTCTTGAAGGATGCGACCAGGTTCGCCCTCCGTACCCATCTTCATAAACGCCATTTCCAACACCTGGCGTAAGGTATGACGGTGGGTCTTCTTGACAAACCGTTTCATAAAGGCATCCAGATTGGCCTTGGAGAGTTCAAGAATCGTGTGGGGGGATGCCTCTTTCATCTCGGTGACAAAGGCCTCTTCGGGAAGAAGAAACGCATGACGAACCGCCGTATTTTTCTTCGTATGGCCTCTTTGGTTGTTATTGCCTGTATGTTGCGCATGAACATACTCTTTCCAGTCTTCTCCATAGGCATACCAAAATCCCATCGGTTTGCCCCATAATTGTAATAGGTCCAGTTGTTTTTGGGTTACGTTTTGGAGGTCGGTTATCCTCTCTTTGGAGTAATGAACCAGCGTACGTGTGGACAAACTCGCCATCTATGGAGGGGGGAGAAGTCGTGATTGGGGAGACTCTCTACAAGTTGAACACCTATACCTAGTATGAGGCCTTAAAATTGAACCGATAGAAGAGAAGTAGAGAAAATCAAAGAGGATGTGTTCTCCGTCTTCCAAGAAGTTGTGTGGTTCTACCACTTGTGAGATATGCTTGCCGAGATCGTTTGCATCTCATCCTCGAGCCACCGAATGGAGTACGAAAAATTCAAAGAAACCGGCGGAGGTTCATTTGAACAGCAATAAGAAGTTCTGGTTTGATTGTAAGACGTGTGGTCACGAACTGGAACTTCTATTAAGAAACATCAATTCTGGTGGATGGTGTGCGTATTGTAACCGAGGGAAACTGTGTAATTCGGAGGAGTGTATCTTTTGCTTTTCTCGCTCGTTGGCATCGCATCCGATGGGTCAGATGTGGTCCAACCGAAATCGGTTGTCCGCCCGTGAAGTCTCACGGGGAAATGATAAGAAGTTCTGGTTCTGCTGTACAACGTGTAAGCATGAATACGATTCGGTCCCTTATTCGATGACAGAAGAACGTTCCTATTGTCCGTACTGTACACATCAGAAGTTATGTGAAGAGGACTGTAAGATGTGCTACGAGATGTCCTGTGCTTCACACGAGAGAATGAGTGCGGAATGGTCGGCCACGAATCCGAAGACGCCTCGTCAGGTCTTCTTACAGTCCAATCATAAATATGGGTTTGACTGTAGGGAATGTCATCATTCGTTTCAAATAAACCCAAATCATTATACTCGTAGAGATAAAGGATGTCCTTATTGTGCAAATATCAAGCTATGTGAGGCAGAAGACTGTATCATCTGTTTTAATAAATCCTTCGCCTCTCACCCTCGTATGGCGTGCTGGAGTCCCAAGAATGAGCTGAATCCACGGATGACATTCAAAGGGTCTAATTCTCGAGCCATCTTTCAATGTGATAAATGCGCTACCGAGTTTGATACACGTCTCTATAACGTGCTAACTGGATATTGGTGTCCAGGATGCAAAAACAAGTCAGAATCAAAGGTTCTCTCCTTCCTCCGTTCTGAATCACCCAAATGGAAGGCACAACTTCGCTATGACTGGTGTCGCTTCTCAGGAACGAATAATGTAATGCCGTTTGACTTTGGGTTGGAAGAAGAGAAGGTGCTGATTGAGCTGGATGGGATTCAACACTTCGAGCAGGTGTCCAATTGGCGGTGCCATAAGGAGATTCGGGAGAAGGATGTGGAAAAGATCCGAAAGGCAATGAAGGCAGGCTATTCGGTCATTCATCTCTATCAACCGGAGGTATGGGAGGACCGTTATGATTGGAAGAGGGTGCTGAAGGAACAGGTGGAGAGACTCATCAGACGTGAAACATCGGTATGTCTCTTTATCAGCCAGAAGGAGGTCTACGATACGCACATTCAAGGGATGGATGGGATGGCGTATGAGGTGATTCAGCCGTAAATGTATGAAGGAGAGAGACTGGTAAGAGAGTGAAAAGGACACTCTTACAAGTTTTAAAAAAGTAGAAAATGGAGAACGGGGGAGTAGAGCACAGTTTTTTAGTGATACACAATTGGTTTAGCGTTTATTGGGTATACTGTGTTATTACAGTACAATTTACGCTGGGAAGCCGACGAGGCGGAAACCAAGGCCCAAAGATGCGCCTTGTCTTGATGACACACCCATCGATGGGCTAACGGCATCCAGAATGGCGAACACGACGGCGGCCAGGACACCCAGGGTGGCGACCTCATCCAGCGGCAGGGCGCGCTTGGGGATAAAGATGGCGGCGGCGGCCACGACCAGACCCTCAATCAGATACTTAATCACACGGTTGATAATCTCCGCAAATCCGTAGTTCATCTTTCTTCTATATTTCATTCAAAGAAAAAAACTCACGCACCCCCTGTCTCTTCTTCTCTCCCGTATTCCTCATCTCCGAGTTTAAAGCGTTCCAACATCACCCCAACCAGACCCATCGACACAATGAGTAACGACCCGAAGACCACCGTAGTAGAGGATTTCCTGGACGAGGATACTGAGATTCCAGGCCAGCGCGTGGTTCTCCTGAGCTTCCTGAGTCCGGAGAAAGTCCTGGAGAAGAAGGAGCTCTTCTTTTTCCAGAAGTTTCTTGCCTCCTACGAGGTGGAGTGGAAGGTGAAGAACCTGGAGCGCTTTTTGGTGGAGACCGTAACGAACATTAACGCTCAGTTGGATGAGCGTGTCACGGCCTTGGAGAAGGCGGAGCAGTTTGACGCAGCCGAGATTCTTCGTAAGAATCGTCTCTCGGTGAATGATACCTTGACGCCTTACCAGGCCTTTCTCCAGAAGAATCGTGCGGAAATCAACAAGACCAAGTTGGCGGAGTCCTATGACGATTTTCTGTATGCGCAGAAGAGCGCATTGGAGGAGGAGTTCCACGCCAAGAACGATTACCGCACCACCATTCGTGGTTTGAAGGTGCGCGGTGTCTTTGGAAACCAAAAGGAGGCCGAAATCAAGGCGAAGAAGCTCCAAAACAAGGACAAATACCATAACATCTTTATGGCCGAGGTGGGTAAGTGGACGCCGTGGGACCCCAGCCCTCATGAGGTGAAGGACCAGGAGTACAACAACGACCAGTTGAATACCCTGATGAAGAAGTATCGTGAGAACGAGGACTCTCGCGAGCGCTTCTTTGAGGAGCGTACCAAGGGTGCGAAGGGTTTGGCTTCCGCTCCTGCCTCTGCTTCTGCGTCGGCCTCTTCCTCTGGTTCGGAAATGTATGGTAGCATGTTCAGTGGTCAGGGTGACTTGGCCCTTCAGCGCAAGCTTGAGAAGCCATCGTTGACCATTGAGAAGGTGGTGGAGGATTCAAAGGAGGATGCGAAGGACCACGACCACGACGACCATTAAACCGATGGCCTGCCTTCTTGTCGGCCTGCCTTTTCCATTCTCTGATTCAAAACAGAACACATAGGTAGAATACAGTTCAAATGGCTTCTACCCTTGGGTTTTATAGTGTCAAAATCACAGCAATCTTTATTCTGTCGGTGGTCTACTTCCTTGTAGGTTCTCTTTTGTCGGTGGAACTGAATCGGATGATACCGGACGAGAATCTCCATGAGCTTTCTACCCCTTATCTTGTTTTGCTTCTCTCCGCTATTTTTGGAGGAATCGGTGTCGTGTATTACCTGCTACGCATCACCATCAAGCGTATGCCCTTTTTCTTGGACGGTGTGTATGGATTTCAATATGCGCGGTTACAGGAGGCCGCCGGTGGAATGATTATTGGATATACGATGTATGCGTATTTGAAGAAACTCGAAGGGTTGATGAGGGAATTGGGAAGACGACTTCGTCCAGAGCCTTCCGTGTCTTATGAGAAGTATCCCACCGATGGGACCTCGCCACCTACGAATTGTGGAACGCAGGATTGAGAGGCGCCATCACAGAAGGTGCCTTCAGGGCAGGGTTGGTCGGAACCATGGGGAGAACGGCAGACATAGTCGGTGGCAGGGTCAGGGCGCCACGAAGGCAATTGGGGAACGGAGACACGTGGCTGGGCGTCTTGGACCTGCGGGGCCTGTTGCGCCTGATACGCCTTCATGTCTTGGAAGCCGGATACCACAAAATGGGGTTCCATGCCACTCACAAAGCGGACAATCATGGGAAGGAGAGTCACTGCGATGACCAGAAAGACGAGCATTGCGCCAAGTCCCATTGCTTTTGAACGTGCCATTTTTTCTAGAAAAGACAGAGGTTTTATTTGGTTTCCGCAGGAACGGATGAAAAAGGCAGGACAGGGGGAACCATGGGGAGCTCAGAGGCAGGAAGAACAGGTGTCTTATCCGAACGACAGTAGCCATTGATACACCGTAGGCCACGAGAACATGGGGGAAGTCCAACCCCACAACGACCGGCATCCACAAAGCCTTCGGTGGAGGATACAAGGAGATAGATCATCACCGCCGCAGTGACGACGGAAACGATGCCAGCAAGCGCACGTACATTCATCGGGAAGAGTCTCTATCCCCTCGGTGGATTAAAAACGTTTCTGTACATTAATGGCGGGACCACGTAATTTCATACTGGCACGTGGGTCATATTGATTGACGTCCTCTTCCTCCTTCACACGGGCCATCATCTCGGACTGTCTCCACAGTTCAGGGGCGCCCATTTTAAAATCTCCGTGAATCTCCGCCTTGTACCAGAAAATCATATCCTCCAGTTTATTACTCTGTGTCGTATTGTTAATGACAAGACACTCGTAGTTTTGCGTACACTGGTCCATCATTTGTCCAAAGAATTCAAATGAGGGAAATGCCGCACCATAGTTTTCAAAGAGACGTCGGCGATTGTTCATATAGGGCTCTCGTAAGATAAAGGTGTAATCCACGTTGGTACGAAGGGCAGGTTGAATACCGAGGGGAAACTGCATGGTAATGATAAAGAATACCTTGAGGTGACGACCATTCATAAACAAATACCGAATGTTCTTATCGTGAGTCCATGAATCATCATACATACAGTCGTCCAAAATGATAAACGCACGGGGGTCAATGTTGGAGCGAATCCCCTTTTCACGGTCTTGTTCGAGTCGTTGGGCGACCAATTTCTGACGCTTGACAAAGTTGGCGAGGATAACAGGATTGTATTCACCGTGAATAAACATGGGCGGAACAATCTTTTTAAAGAAACCGTTGGACTCTTCGGTACCTGAAATGACACAACCCATTGGGATTTCTTGGTGATGGAACAACAGGTCACGAACGAGGGTGGACTTACCGGTACGGCGTCGTCCAATAAAAATGACAACCGCATCTTGTGGAATGGACTTCATCGAAAACTTCCGGAGATTGACATTTACGCCTCCTGCTTGTGCCATCGTAACGTACTTCTATCCTCTTCTTTTTTTTAGTGCGCTAGAGAGACACAACGACAAGTCTTTTATGGAAAGAGATGAAACCTTCATGGAAGACACTCTTGCGAGATACATGTCGTCATCGTGAGCTTTCAGAAGAGGAACGTTCCACCTTTTCGGGTTATTCCCATCTTCAACGTTATTTTCCGGGTCTTGACCGATTCCGTCAACCGTCTACCGGTCAGGGTCATCCCTCCTCGTTAGAGTTGCCCTCGATGTATTCCATTCAGCAGTGGATCGCTTCGGACCCCAAACAGCCCCGACGCTGGAAAGCGATGCGTCGTGCTCATCCGAAAGGGGGAGTTTCCGAGGTGGATGCGTCCACGGAGTCCAAAGAGGACGCAGCCTTCGGGTCGGCCCAAGGAGCCTTCGGGTCGGCCCAAGGAGCCTTAGAACCCTGTGAGGTATTCGTAAAAGTCGTTCATTTGCTGAACCCCATTGAATGTATTCGTGAGCGTTATGCTGCACCCCCTCATCCTCTCCTGCCTCACCCTGCCTCCATATGGAAACACACCGTGGATAAATTACATCATGTACATAACCAAGCCTACGTCGATACCGTTGCGAATTTTGTACTGAGTCGTTTTCGTGAGTTGGACCTATTGCCTCATTGTGTCCTGTATTATGGTTCCTATACGGCCATTAGCAGTAATTATTCCTATAACATTACCGATGAATATGATACATTTCGGCGCCATCACTGGTTCTGGAAGGCGATTCGTTCCTATCCGTCTCGTCTTACGCTTCGTCATCCTGTCCCTTCGGTCAAAGAGCAGACGTACTATCAACGCCTCTATCAAGAAATTACCACCTGCCAGGTGCCTGCCTCGGTAGCTTCTTCTATCACCTCTTCCACTTCGTCTGCCTTGTCTGCCTCTTCTTCCACTACCTCTCTGGAGGAACTCCCTTCGGATTCAAAGGAGGAAGACACCCAATTGACCGAAGATGCGTTACAGGAATGGAATGGAGACTGCCAAGAAGTGAGCGCATCAGACGCATCGGACGCATCGGACGAATCCGACTCGGACACAGATGGATCCGACGCGTCAGACGCATCCGGCATCAGCGAATTAGAGATTTTCTTAGAGGTTCCGAATGTGCCCGTCATGATGATTTTACAGGAAGCTCATGAGGGTGTCATGGATGATTTATTGGACGAAGAGAAGCTGGACGGTCATCCACGCGGTTCTCGTGAATGGGAGAGGCGATGGAGTGCGTGGATGTTCCAGGTCATTGCGACCCTCCACTTTTTACAGGGTACGATATCGTTTACACACAATGATTTACATACCAATAACATGGTATGGAATAAGACGGATGAACCCTATTTGTATTACCAAACGAAGGATAAAACGGTATGGCGTGTTCCGACCTATGGTAAAATCTTCCGAATGATTGATTTTGGCCGGTCCATCTTCCGACTCGGCAAGCATCCGTGGATTTCAGGAGACCATTGGCCCGATGAGGATGCGGGGGGCCAATACAATTATGGACCGTTCTATCATCCAAAGAAGCCAAAGGTCACGCCTAACTTCTCCTTTGATTTGTGTCGTCTCTCCGTGAGTCTCCTCTCAGGACTCTTTGATGAACCCCCGCCCAAAAAGAAGGCGAAAAAGGGTCAATACGCAAAAGTGATGAGCGAAGAGGGTTCATGGAAGGTGTATGAAACACAGTCTGAGTTGTATAATATGTTATGGGAATGGACGGTGGATGATGCGGGTAGGACCGTCTTTGAAACACGTGAGGGAGATGAAATCTATGAGGGATTTGACCTGTATGTTCATATTGCCCATCACGTCCATGGTGCGATTCCTCATGAGCAGTACCGACGTCCCCTCTTCCAGTCCTATCGTTGGACGAATGGCGTTCCCGACGGTAAAAAGGTCTACGTGCTTCCCTAAGAGACGATGTCAAAACGTCAAAGCGAGAGAACCAAGAAAAGAGAATCGGATAGGAACTTCCCAAGGAGGGTCATATCGGATTCAGAGAAGGAGAGCGAGAGCGTGGTTACTCGGTGGCGCAGCAGGAGGAGCCCGCCGCAAGAGGCTGACATGGGCAACCATTGTTCACCACGGTACATCCCACATCGTTCTTGCGATAGTATGGCATATTGCCACTTTGTACGGTGGCGATAATGGATTGGTCGTAGATTCCCAGACGGGGACCATATCCGGTTTGAGGAGAGGCCGCCTGGACTCGTCGGAGGTAGTCCCCTGCTTGCGCTTTCATGCCTTGACGTTTCGTAAGGAGTGAGCTATCATAAATGGTAGGTGGCATGGTTTCTATCAAGATAGAATATATTTAAGGATGATTTCAGGACGCTTTAGGAACGGATCAATCGTGGAGGACCGACTTGGAGGTCAATTTCGTCCATGGGATTCGCTTGAAGGGCAGGAAGAGCGGGAAGTTCCAAGGCAGGAAACAGGTCGGGAACCAATACCCCCGTAAAGGCAACAAGAATACTTCCACTAATAAAGTCCTGTAGAGACTGAATGGGTTTGTATTCCTTGTCCTTGTACTTTGTACCCATAAAGCCGAGAAGACTGAAGATCAGTCCTCCGACCACCATCCAAGGGAGCCACACAGGTGTCATTCTTCCATTCGTGTGGAAAGAACGCACTGGGAATAACCGCACAGTGGCACTCCGTTAAAGTTCTTCGTAGTCATCCAGTTCAATGGCGGAGACTTGTGGATGAAGCTCATCGAAATCAATGCCTTCGGACAAGGGTGCTCCTGACTCCTCCAAAATCTCCAGGTCCGGAACGTCGTCTTCCGATTCTCCCTCTTTGGGGTCATACACCATCTCGGAATCGGCAGGATGGTCCGAATCAAAGACGGCATCAAACTTTGCGAACTGAACGGAGGGCTTCTCGTCCAAATAAATCGTAGGAGGCGTTTCGGATACCGTAGAGGATGTGTTGGAAGCAGGCAGAACAGGCGGTGGGGCAGACGTAGAGGCAGGAGCAGAAGCAGGCAACTCGGTGGCAGGCACCGAGACAGGTGCGGGGATAGGGGCAGGAATCGCTTCAAGGGGGGCGACGGGGGCAGGAACGGATTCAAGGGGGGCAGGTGAGACAGGGGGTACAGGGGCAGAAACTACCTCCTCGTCATCACTCTCCTCCTCCGCCTCCGCACTGCTCTCTTTTCGGGACGTATCTTCCGAGGCAGTATCCTGGTTGACAAAGTCTTTGAGGATGGATTTGACCGGTACCAGGGAACGAACCGCCTGTAAAATCCCCTCATTCAGAATCCCCTCAATGGAACGATAATTCTGCTGCTTTTCAATCGAAGGGATTCCATCACGAAAGAGATAGGTGGAACTCCACAACAGTTTGGAACTTTCACAGAGCACCTTAAACAGAAAGTGGTCCACTTTGGGAATGTTGATTTCCACCTTTTTCTGTTGGGAAGACAACCGAATCGCAGTGAGCACCTTGGTGTGCGCAATAAATACAGCGGTCAGCAAATCCTCCAAGTAATCACATCCTGTATTGGTATGAATGCGTTGAATCTCTTGAGAGACCTTCTCCATGTTCCAATCGTGAATCTCATTCAGATAGGTTTGAAATTGCCATAGGACACGCTTCTGTTCTTGATTCACATCACGACGGGCACGCTCCAATAAATCAATAAAGAATTGAAAATAGGCCGGAACTAAAAAGACACAGAGCTGTTTGGTATACTCCGCACGAGCATCCGAGTACACGGATAAAATGGAATCACCTCCTCGGTTCATTCTTATTGGTTCGTGGGTGTTGTAGAATGCGTATCTAACGCACTTCCCAAAAAGGCCCAAAGCGACCCCGAACACTCCAAACATTTGCCGTACTCTTTCAAGATTTGTGGTTCCGACAACAGCGACTGGATAAAGTGCTCGGGATGATAGGCCTCACGAAGGTAGGTCAACATCTGTTCGGAGGATAAGGCAGTACACGCTTCTCGCTCTCGCCGACGATGCTCGATAAGTCTCCTCCACTCATCGGGCGCATAATGGTACAGGGTCATACATTGTTGAATCCGACGATACGAGAGTTCATCCTCCATCAAGTACTCCTGGATTTCTTCATACACCGATTCGGGAAAGGTAGGTGACGCAAGGGTATGTGCGTAGGTCAGAAGTTCGTCCCACGAGGGATGTCCCATGGTTTGGAGGATACAACGGGAGCGAATAGGTTCCTGTAGCCGACCCGCATCACGACATTCCAGAATAAATTGGACTTCGGGCGCATGGGTTTCTAACATTCGTCGCAAGAAGGCCTGCGCTTCGGGGGTCAAATCATCTGCCCCTTCCAGCCACAAAATGGCAGGTTCGGTGCGTCGTGCCCACACATGGAGTTTTTGACGGCCATCTCGTAAGGTTCTATCTTTACGACACGGACATACAAACAATTGCTTATTCACCTCTTGAGCGTACTTCTGGATCCAGTAACTCTTTCCGCATCCAGGAGGACCTGTAAGGATACGAGGTGTCTTTTCCATCGTATCGGGTCTATGGGGTGTATTGGGTGAAGGTTGGAAAAACGGTTTAAACCGTCTTTATTGGGCGATTACGCCCGACGATGACGCTTCTGCGTGCGCTTGTTCTTTTTGGAACGACGTCCTCCCTTCATGGCGTTGGCAGCAGCAGCAGAGTTGGCAGGAGCAGGGACAGGCACGGTAGTGACGGACTTGTTGTTCTTGGACGCATTGTTCTTTTTGGCGTTGGAAGCATTGGAAG
>JACCDT010808450.1_pt1 | contig 12854 bp, 6 predicted proteins | sample 7446291 | NCBI WGS metagenome assembly JACCDT01 (sample SAMN15323446, study PRJNA562643) | freshwater metagenome | isolation source: river surface water | place: USA:Blue River Watershed | collected 2017-08-17
CATCCGTGTGCGCTTTGACCGGATGAAGGGTCACTGGAGCTATGTCGGGACCGACTGCCGCAAGCAGCCGGCCAGCGCGCCGACGATGAACCTAGAACTCTCCGCCGCCGTGATCGGTGGCGACTTTGCCGATGAATGGGACCGCGTGGCGAGTCATGAAATCTGCCACGCCATCGGCCTCGAGCACGAGCACCAAAGCCCGCTGGCTGCGCAGCTCATCTGGAACAAGCCCGCCGTCTATGCCTACTACCGCCAGATGCAAGGCTGGACGCAGCAGCAGACGGACTTCCAAGTCATCAATCGCAGCCGAGCAACGAACATTCTCACCACCGGCTGGGACCCGCGCAGCATCATGGAGTATCCGATTCCTCAGGGCCTTGCCAATATAACGGTCGGTTGGAATCTCCAGCTTACCGCCTCCGACAAGGCGCTGCTGCAACGCATCTACCCGGTGAAGTAACCCCAACGGAATCCATCATGCCCCTCCTTTCCTCTCTCTCTCAGAAAACAACACTTGACGGCACGGAAGAGGTTTACCTCGGCGACAGCGGCACCGACAAGCGCGGGCTGGTTTCCGCCATCCTCGCCTACATCCGGCAGGCTGGCGCGGCTTTTGTCGTCTCGACGCTGAACAAGGTCACCGTCACGCCACCGGCATCCGGGGCTACGCTCACGCTGGCGGATGGCAAGACACTGGCGGTGCAGAACTCCTTAACTCTGGCGGGAACCGACGGAAAGACGCTCACCGTGTCGAATTCGGTCGGACTCTCAGGAACAGACGGCACCAGTTTCACCTTTCCGGGGGCCAGTGACGGCGTGGTGGGTCTCACCGCTGCGCAGACGCTCTCGAATAAAACGCTGAGCCTCCCAACCCTGGCCAGTCCGGTGGTGTCGGGTTCACTGAAGCTGACTTCAGCGGGATCGGGCGGGGCCTTCGGCTACGACACGGGCGCGGGCAATGCGGCGACACAGGCGACGAGTAAATCGTCAACAGTGACCAATCCGTCTTCTGATCCGTCAAACTGCGGCACGATCACGCTTTTCAATGATTCACTGGCATCGGACACCACCGTGTCATTTGCCTTCACGAACAGTGCTTTTGCCGCCACGGATCACATCATCGTCTCGCACATTTCCGGCGGCACGCTCGGCGCTTACACGGTCTGCGCCGTGGCAGGCAGCGGCACGGCCACCTTTTATCTTCGGAACATCACGGCCGGTTCTCTTTCGGAAGCCGTGGTTCTCAAATACACCCGCATCCGGGGCGCTGTCTCATGAGTTTCAATCCGCTGCGCGTCATCCCAGGTCCGCATCCCGATGAGCCGGCCCTCGTGCTCACCGTGGCGGGGTCACTGTTGAAGCCGACGAACTTTCCTTCCCGTGGATCGGCTTACAAGGACACGACGCTGGCCTCTCCGGTGCGCAGGTATGACGGCTGGGCAGATTGGAAATTTGGCTACTGGGAGGAGACGAAGAGCGAGCGGCCGTCATTCGGGGAAGACAACCAGATCGGCTTCTACTTCTTCAAGAACATCCCAAGCACACCCGTTCAACTGGAGGACATCGAGCTGGAACTGTGGGGACCGGCGCACCGGTTGTCGTATCGCGCCTTCACCACGGACACGCTGCCCACGCGAGGCGATCTCTTCAGCATGAGCAGCGAGACGCAGACGCTGGAATTGATCAGCGGCGGATCGCTGGAGCTTTACTCAGGAGCCGGGGCTTTGAGCCTGCACGCGCAGGAGTATGTGTATGATGCCAAGGAAGTGAATGCCGTGGGCGGCATGTGTGAGGTGATCGTGACGACGCTGCCGGGCAATACGGTCACAAAAGTGACGGACAAGCTCGATCCTGACACGGGCGCAAGCTTTGCGGAGACGGTGACATGGACGCTCTCCGCCACGCGGCCGACCACGGCGGCAGCGGTGGACGCCTACGGAAATTTCACGACCGTGGAACCAGCCGGGTTCAACTTGTGGAAAACCACCACCAGCAAGATCACCACCTTGCCGGGGCCGAGCGTGCCGCGCACCTGGTATGACACGGAGAGGATCCGCTGGCCGCGCGTGCTGAAGAGCAACACCACCTTCAGCGGCAGCCTGACGGCCAACTCAAACCCGGGCATCATCCTCTTTGACATCTTCTCCGACAGCTCGGAAACGGACGTGGCCCGGCGCATCAAGGTGGAAAATATGAAAGACGCCTACACGGGCGAGTCTCGTGCAAAGCGTGAAGAGTGGTGGCAGCTGGATCCACCGAGCATCCCGTCTCCCGTGGAATTGATCGAAGTCGGCGTGTCCATCCGTGGCGTGTATTCCACCATCGACATCGAGCCCTGCCTTCACGCCGCCATCGGCTACATCGAGGACAACAGCGCGGGTCGTGACGGCAACTTTCAAAAGTTTTACCTGCGATGGCTCTATGCGGCCACGAATTACACCGACTGGCCGGCCTACATCACCAAGCTGGATGTGACGCCGATGGGTGGTGGCTACCGCTGCCGCCGCACGACGATTTACAGCCCGGCCGCCAGCGCCACTGGCGGAGAACTGAGCGCCAGCTTCACCCGCTACAGATAACATGCAGCCGCCCTCATCCAGCGCAGCCAGCCCGGTGACCGTGGAGGCCACGGCAGTGCCGCTGCGCCGCTTTGGAGAGACGACAGGACATGAGATCATCGCCAGAAAGCCGGCCGCACGCGGGGAGGATGTAAAGATCGTCAACTGGCAGCCGTTCCATGTGCGCGGCGGCAGCGTGATGCCTTGCAAGCTGCGGCTTCAGGGCCACGCGGGGAGTGAGGATGTGCTTCCCATCGTTTATCCGCTGAGTGGCTTTGGCACCGTCTATTTGAACGTCCCCCTGACCTTTGTCGGTGATGCGAGCGTGACGACTTCGGACCTTGCCGCTGGCCTTCTAAGTCTGGACTTCAAAGGGCAGCCGTTCATTTCCATGACAGATGCCGCCACGCCGTTTGAAGTGTCGGCCAACAATTCCACGCCAGGTGCCGATCTTGAGATTGCGGATTTCACGGCCTCGTGGCCCATCGCGTATCTGGGGGCGACGGGCGTGCAGAATTATCTGGCCTATTACACCGGCCGCCAGGCGGAGAAGGACATCATCGCGGGCCAGACGGAAAACGCCAGCAAGGGGGATGTCCGGCCGCTTTACTACAAGGGCTACTATGACAACGCCGCCGGTGAACCTGACTGGGGCGTGATGCAAATCGGCGGACCCTACTTTGGCTATGGTCTGGGGGATTACCCCACGGACAATTTCAACCGTCTGGGCAGCGTCTATGCTCTCGGACAGACGGCTGGAGCCGCTGGAGTGCTTTTCAATCTGAAAGCGAAACTGACCATCCGACCCTGACATGAGCGGCATGATTTACATCGGACAGCGCACCGACTTCAGCGTGGAACCCGGCAGCACGCCGGGCGCGGCGGATGTCGTGCGTGCCAGACGCGCGGCCAGGGCACAGGGTGGGGACATCGTGGTGCGCCCACCGCCGCTGTGGTTCACGCCAAAGACGGCGGACGGCGGATTTACGCTCACGGCCGGGGCTGGATTGCTTTCCGGTCTGCCGCCGTCGAACTGGACGCGGCAAACCGTGTGGGGATCTGGCGTGCGCTGGGCTCTAGTGGAAGAAGTGACCCTGACATGGGCGAATGATGCGACAGCCGGTGATTACATCTCCGACTACGACTGCACCTGCGTGATCGCCAGCGCGGCGCTGATCATCCCAGACTGGTGGGGGCGGCCCGCCAGCTATGATGGAGTCACTCCCGAGACGGGGCTGAACGTCACCCTGCTGGCCTACCGCGATCCTTCATCCGGGCGCTTCGCCATCGGCGAGAAGTTGATGGCTACGAAGCCGGCCAGTCCTGACATTTTTATCGCGACTCGCTTCCCTTACAGCCCGCTGATTGACAATCCATCTTCGCCTCTGCCTTCCGGCTACACGCTAGACCCCACCGTCTATAAGTGGTATTACTCCGAGAAGGAGATTGCCCAAGACCCCGACCTTTAATCTTCACCCCACCATGCCCCTGACTCCCTACAAAACCACGCCAAACTTTACCCCAAGATCGACACTCGCGTCTGAACTGGCCGCCAGCTCATCCCTGGCTCACAAGGCTTTCATGGAGTCACCCATGCCCGGCCTGCCCTTCGGCCGGCAGCGGCAGCGGCCCGGACAGTCATCCCCCGGCATGGACCCTGCGGGCGGCATGTGGAACGGCCCCGATCCGACAAAGGCCAATCTCGGCATCCCGACTCGCTCCGCCGTCCTCACCTGGGACAATCCCTTTGGCGTGCCGATGGATGCGCGATATTGGCCGCGTGCACAACCTCAGCAACAGGGCCAGACGACGACATTTGGAATGCCATCCGGACGAAGCAAGCCGCGCAGCCAGATCGACGCGCACATCCCGCAGCGCGATCGCAGCGCGGCCGGCACGGGCTTTGGGACCAATCCGATGTCTGACGGCAACTTGTGGAGCGGCCCGCCCAAGGATGCCATCAAGGGCACGCCTTTCGACATGACGGCACCCACCTACGGCTTTGATGGCCGGAAGATGGCCGATGGAGGCATGGTGCACGGTCCCGGCACCGAGAAGAGCGACAGCGTGCCCGCAATGCTGAGCAAGGGCGAGTTCGTGATGCCGGCTGAAACGGTGCGATTCTTTGGCACGGACCGCTTGCAGAAGATGATCGCCAAAAGCCGCGAAGATGCCGACGAGAAAACAGAACGCCACGGTGCGCCTGACCGCGCCGAAGACCGCCGCGAGGGTGAGATGGGTGACATGCCTTTGCACCTGGCGCAGGGCGGCTTTGTGAATCCGTATGCCGATGATCCAATCGCCGCCGCGCAACGGGAGCAGGAGGGCAAAGACGCCCGTCTCGCCGCCATCGGTGGCGTGGACTTTGGCGGAGGCCGCGCGGCTTTCGAGAACAAGTATGGCTATGGCTTCACCACGCCGATGAATGACAAGCTCGCGCCGTCCGGCCCGCCTGCATTCGAGACGAACAGCGGCACTTCGCGTTTCGGCCTCACGGCCCGACTTGAGCCGGTGCCGGACATCGTGCCGGCTGGCAATCCTGCCGCGGCGCCGTCCCTGCCGTTCGACCGGAACAAGGTGGCGACGGATTTCCAAAACTTCGTGCATGGAGCCATCACGGATGCGCCCGCGATGCGCGCCTTTGATTTCTTCGACCGGACGAAGAATCTGGCCTTGCAGCCCAAGGGCAGCCCGATGATCACCGTCCCCGATGCCACGTGGAAGCCTGCCGCTGGCAGCCCCGCTCCCCGTCCACTCAATGACGGGCATTTCCTCGCCCCGTGGGAGAAGGATGCACAGGCGCGGGCGGCCCGCCCCTCCAGCGCCGAGCGCCGCATGGCAAAGGAGTGGACGCCGGTGCCCGGCACTGACTACATGCAAAGCCGAAGGGGGCAGACATTGCCGAAGGCCAAAAGTGAATTGCCTGCCATCACGCCTGAGATGGCGGCAGCGATGGGGCTGAGCCTTGCCACGGCGGACACGAGCGGACGGATGACCTTTCGCGCAGATGGGGGTAAGGGCGCAGGGGCTGGCATTCACGCCACGAAGGAAATCGATGGCGTGCTCTACAACATGAATAAGACGGGTGATCTTACCCGTGCACGGCTGAAAGACCCCACGCCAGAACAGAAGGCGGCCATTTTCAAGCATGTTAAAGGGCGTGATCCTGTGAGTGAGGCGGACTGGACGGACGCGCATTATCTCGCCACTGGGGATGAAAGACCATCCGGGAAACCATCCGATCCGGTGGCAGGGACACAAGGGAAACCGGCAGCTCCTGCATCCACGCAATCGAAGATCGGCAATGCGCTGAGCAAGTTCAAACTCCAGTAACCGCCGTGGCTGACGAACTGCCATCCTTCACTATCGACGAGATCCCGGACATCGTGGCTGATGAACGCGTGAAAGCGCTGCCATCGGCTGAGCGGGAGCAATTCATTGAACACGCTCTCGGAACCGCACACGCCGATCTCACGCGCGAGGGGCCGCTGAGCGCGGAGGATCATGCCAATTTCCGCCGCGTGGCAGATCACGCGCGACAGCAGGTCGCGCCGGGGTGGATTGAAAGCGGAGTGGACTGGCTGAAGCAGGTGCCTTCCACACTTGGCGGCATGGCAAAGGACATCGTGGCCCCGGCGGCAGGTGCGGCTTTGGCGGTCGGCGGCTCGGCATCGATCGATCCCGCTGAAGGGCTGATGATTCCACCCTCACAGCGCGGAGAGAAGCCGAATCTCGAAGTGGCGAAGACGCAGGCAGGCGCGGCGGTGAATGCGATGAAAGACCGCGCTGCTGCTGCCAGCCAGTGGATGAACGCCAACAACGCCTATGGCACCGACGCTGGCGACTATCGCGCGGAGCCAACCACGGGCCAGAATCTCGACAAAGCACTCGAGGCCGTGAAGCGTGGGCTCGACTCCGGCGCGCATTTGAATGAAGGGGATGGCACCTTTGCCGGTGCCTCGAAGGCGCTGCATGATGCGCTGGCGGCTTATCACGCTGATACGAACGCACCAGGCGCGCTCACCGATCCACAGAACGCGATGCTGCTCAATGCCTACGCCGCTACGGGCAATCCCGGCGCGTGGAAGCAGCTCCGCGCGAACTTGCTGAAGACGGGATTCAAAGCCTCGACCGAAGAGGAGCGCAAGCAGCTTGCGGAATCTCCCGGCGCTCAACAGTTTGATGCGACCTTCGGCAAGGGTGCCAGCGAGCATTTGATCAATGGAATGGACCCCGTGCTGCTCGCCGCCACGGGACTGCCTCTCTTGCGCGGCGCGGGGGCCATCGGCAAGGGCATGGGCGCGTTCGGCAAGGCGGCCGACTTTGCCGCGCAGCAGACCGCTTTTGGTGTTGATGCTGCCCTGCGCCAGAATCCCGATGCCAGCGCTGGCGACGTGGCTGCCAGCGTGGCAAACATGGCGGCCCTCGGCGGTGTGATGCACGGCGCGGGAGCGCTCGTCAAAGGCGGCGCGAATCTTCTCAGTCGTAATGCGGGCTCTCCTGCCCGCCCGGTTGCTTCTCCCGCTGACACTGTGCTGCCTCGCGTGCCAGGCGCTCCTGACGCAACAGCCGCAGCCCCCGAATCAACGCCGTCACCGGCAGTGTCACCACCACCACCAGAGCCAGCCGCCCCGCCTGAAGCATCGCCTTCATCCCCCGAGTATCCCCGCGTCCCGGCCGGAGATCAAGCTCCGTATGAGGGGGTGACATCCATCAAGAACGCCGTCGTCGATCAAGAGCGGGCCGCCCGTGGACTGCCGCCGCTCATGCAGCCCGCCCGCAAGGCATGGGGCACCGCCTGGGATGAAGCCGGAAAGATGCTCGATGAGAATCCGCAGGCGGGCGTGACTCTCGTGGACGAGATCAACACGCGAGCCCGCCCTCTCACCGACACCGAAAACGCGCTCCTGCTCCAGCACAAGCTCAGCGTCCAGCATAGCATCAACAAGGCCGTCGAGACGCTGAACGATCCCGCTGCTGACGAAGGAGCGAAGGCATCGGCGCGGCTCGCGCTCGCGCAGCACAATGCCGCGCTCGATGCCGTGGACAATGCCGGCAAGGCTGGCGGCACGGAACTCGGTCGCGGGCTCAACGCACGGAAGATGCTGGCGGGTGACGATGAATTTTATTCGCTGCCTTCCATGCTCGCGAGAGAGCAGGCGATGAAGGGCGAGCCGCTCACCCCGCGCGAGATCGACGAAGTGCAGGCCCGCGCGGGCGAGATCGCCCAAGCCCGAGCCGCGATGCTCGCGCATGATGACGCCGTGGCCGAACGCGAAGCCCACGAAGGCACGGTGAGGATCATCGACGATCTGAAACAGGAAGCCGCTGCGAAGCCCGCCGAGGTGGCAGCCGATGTCGAAGCCGAAACCAGGAGCACACTGGAACAGCAGCGCGCCGAAGTGCTGGCGCGGATGCAGGAACGAAGGGTGCAGCAACCGCGAGAATCGGCGAGGGTAAGTGAGAGCGAAGCTGATCATGGATACAATCTTGCCCAGCCGTCTGAGGAAACTCGTGCGCAAATTGAATTAGGCATCCAGACTTTCGGCAAACATTGGGGGGAGCAGCCCGGAGGAGACATAGCGGTGCGAGAGGACGTGACGCTAAACTCCACCGAGCACGGCAAGTTTAGCGGATCACGCGAACCTGGAAAATCATGGATCGCCATCAAGCCTGGAGCGCCTGATATGCATTTTGTGATGGTGCACGAGATGGCCCATCAGTTTGATTTTCGCAGTGGTCACGGACGTTCCTTCTCATCGGAGAATCCGTCGGGACCAATGAAAATGGTGATGAGGGTGTTGAATTCCGGAGAGACATCCAAGGCGCTCAATCGTTCGGTTCGCGATTGGAAAGGAGTGAAGGCGACCACGGATTTCATGCGCAAGCGCAAGGCGTTCATCGAATACCTGGACGCGCCTGAGGAGCGCTTTGCACGAGCTGTCGAACAGGCCACGCGACTAAAGGAAGGCGCGCCGCTTGTGAAGGGTTTGGGGTGGTTGACGGAAGCCGAAACCCGTGCTATTATTCCGCATCTCGATCATGTCTTCTCCGAACGAAAATCCACGGCTGAACGAGTATCCACCACCGCCTCCAGCTCACCTGACTTCGGAAGAGGAGCAGCGCCGGTGGATGGCGGATTGGTTCGGGATTTCAGTGGCAGAACTTCAGCCAGTGCTGGACCGCCTCGAAGAGCGCCGTTAGAAGAGGCAGCTCAAAAGGCTCGCGAGCGCCAGAAAGAGCGCCGCAAGCGTGCCCACGCCGATCCCTTCGGGGTCATGCTCGCCGCTGATCTCGCGGATGCGGCGATCATCGGGGCGTATCACATCGCCAATGGAGCGGTGAAGTTTGCCGAGTGGTCGAAGCGGATGGTTGCCGACTTCGGCGATGCGATCAAACCACACCTCGACAGCCTTTTCAAGAACGCGCAGAAGCATCACGACGACACGAAGCGCAGCATCGCCGAGAAGGTGCGCACGGAGAAAGCGCCGCCATCGGCGGATGTGATCGTGAACAACGCGGCGGCAGCCGGCAAGGTGGAGCCAAAGACCATCACGGCCCTGGCGCGCGCGCATTTGCTCGGTGGCGCGAAGACGCTCAAAGATCTTCTCGATAAAGTCCACGCCGATGCGCAGAAGATCGCGCCCGACATCACCCGGCGAGAAGTGCAGGACGCGCTCAGTGGTTACGGCAAGACCAGCGAGCCATCGAAGAAACAAATCGACGTGCAGCTCCGCGAGATGAAGGCGCAGGCCCGGCTCACCAGCGCGTATGAAGACGCCACAAAGGGCAAGGCACCGCTGCGCACGGGATTCCAACGCGGCAAGCCGAGTGACAAGGTGCGCGAACTCGGACGCGCTGTGAAGGATGCCATGCGCAAGATGGGCATTGTTACCACCAGCAAGGAGAAGCAGCTCGCCAGCGCGCTGGATGCCGTGAAGACGCGACTGCGCAACCAGATCGCCGATCTCACGGAGCAGCTCAAGACCGGCGCGAAGACACCGAAGCGCCCCGGCATCAACTACGACGCCGAAGCCACCAAGCTCAAAGCTCAGCGCGATGCTCTCAGCGAGCAACTGAAGGAACTCGAAGGCCCGCGCGTGATGGCCGAAGAGCAGCGGCTCAAGCAGGCGATGAACGCGGCGCAACGCAGCCTCGACGAATACAACCGGCGCATCAAAGAGAAGGACTTCGCCACGCGCGGCAGGCGTCTCGGTCCAGACACAAAGGAACTCAATGACCTCAAGGCGAAGCGCGATGAAGCCAAAGCGCACTACGAGCACCTGAAGGATCTCGCGAATCCCAAACTCTCACCCGAAGAGATCGCGCTGAAGCAATACAAGGCGCGCACCGAGGCGAACATCAAACGCCTCGAACGCCGCGCCGCCACGGGCGATTTCTCCAAACGCAAACCCGCCGAAATCAAACTCGACGAGGAAGCGCAGAAGCTCAAAGCCCGCTACGAACAGGCGAAGCTCAACGAGCGCCGCCGCGTGAAGCAGAAGGAACTCAGCGAGCGCACACGCCTCCGCCGCTACGGTGACACGCTGATCAAGTGGCAGCGCGGGTTCATCCTCTCCGGTATCAAGACGCTCGGCAAGCTCGCGACAGCGGCATTCTATCGTCTCGCATCAACACCGATCGAGGAGGCTGTCGGCGGCATTCTTGGCCGGCTGCCGGGATTGAACCGCATCGCCGAAGGCGCTCCGCGTGAAGGCGGATTCAGTCTCAGGGCGGAGGCGAAAGCACTCACGGAGGGTTTCGTCAAAGGCATGAGGCAGTTTGGTCAGGTGATCCGCACTGGCAAAGGTGACATCGATCTCGCGCACGGCAAGATTCACGCCTACGACCTAGACAAGAGCGTGATGGATTTCTTCGGACATCTCCATGCCGCATTCAAAAACCCGATCAAGGAGGCGGAATTTTCACGAGCCTTCGAGAAGCGGATGCGCCACGCGATCGACAGTGGACTCGATGGCACCGATCCCGCCGTGCAAATGAAGGTCGCCGCCGCTGCGTATGGCGATGCCAAGGGCGCGATCTTTATGCAGGACAACGCCGTGGTGAACGGCATCAATGCCGCCATCGGCACCTGGGAGCGCGGAGGCACCACGCCGTATGTTTTGGCGAAGCTGACACGCGCAATCATTCCCGTGATGCGCATCCCGACGAACTACGTGGTCGAGACCGGACTCTACGTCGGCGGCCTCGCCACCGGCAGCGCGAAGTTTGCCAGCGCGCTCCTGCGCGGACTCGACACACTCAAGCCCGAAGAGCGCGACTTGATCATGAAGCACTTCAAGAAAGGCACCGTCGGCGGCGCGATGCTGTTGCTCGGTTATCTCAATCCATCATCCGTCGGTGGCTACTACACCGAACGCGAGAAGCGCAAGCCCGGCGACGTGAGCCACGGCACCTTCCGCGTCTTCGGCACGCAGATCCCGCAATGGGCCGCGCACGCGCCCATCATCGAGGCGATGCAATTCGGAGCCACGATTCGTCGCGTGAAAGACGGAATGAATCACGCCCACACATCGGCCACGGGGCAGCCAGGCATCCCCACTGCCACCGCAGCCGCCGCGCTCGGACTGCTCTCCGAAGTCCCCGCTTTCCGTGCTGCCGAGACGGCTGGCGAACTTGTCAAAGGCAGCAGCTATGCCACAGGCGAACTCGTGAAGAGCTTCACCGTCCCGCAGTTCGTCAGCGACATTGCCAAAGCCTCTGATTGGGGTAACGATCGCAAAATGAAAACGTGGGACGATCATCTCAAGGCAAACATCCCAGGGCTGCGGCAAACACTACCGCTGAAGGTGACGCATTGACGCCCGTGCTACAGTGCTCTGAGAAGGCTGGTTAGATACAAGTCGGGTGGGAGTCCCGAGGCAGGCCAACGGGTGAGATTGCGCAATCTCTGCATCGTGGCGCCTGAGCGCAAAAGTTGTGCTCAACGTCGCCTCGCCATGCAGAAGGTTTTAGGTATACGCTAGCCGCTGTATCTCTCGAGGTATCCCTGCCATTGTTTTCCTGATGATTCGTTGATTCACAACGGCTTTCATCTATGCTCCCAACCTCTCATAATGCCTTGGTTGTCGGTTCGAGTCCGGCCGGGAGCACTTCTCATTTTCGGATGTGCTTACCAGTATCAGAGGGGGATTTGATTGATTTCACCTCGTGATCTGCTGGTTTTCTCGGGTGCGGTTGCGCCGTGATTGGTTGTTTTTGGCGAATTATCTTTTTGTTGTTTTGTGTTGCGTTTGTCTTTTGTTGAGGTATCCCGTATGGTATCTCTCATGAAACGCAAGACTCGATTGACGGTCGGAAGCTACTGCCTGCTGCGCCAGAAGGTGGACGCTAAACGGTGGATTGATGGCGATGTGGCGTCGAAATACAAGCCTGCCTGGATGGTGAAGCTGCGACTGCCGGGCAATGTGCAGAAGGTGGCCAGCTCTGCCTATGCGATCTGCGAGAAGTGCCTGGCGGTGCCGGAGGATGAGAGTCCGGCGCGGGTGCGTGAGAAGTGCGGGTGTCTGGAGCCTGCGCACCGTTTTGCGCGTGATTGGCTGGAACGAGAGGTGACGACGTGGGATGAAGGGCGACTGGCGAATCTGAATGCGTGGCGTCAGCGCAAGGCGGATCTGCTGTGCCGTGAGGTGGCGGAGTGTTACAAGGGAAATGTGCCATTGTCTGGCCGGGCGAATTATTTGCGCAATCTGGACCGGTGGTTTGCGATCATCGAGGAGACGACTGGCCGGGCGGCTGATGAGCAGGCTGTGACGGTGACGACGTGGAATCTGTTTCTGGACTGGGCTCAGATGCGGCAGGAGTTTCACCGTCGTGGCTGGTCGAAGCGTGGTGGTGTGCCGGCTGAGGTGAAGGATCCATGGGCTGTGTTGCGGGCGGATCTGAAGGCGCGTCGCTTGCCGCCGATCGACAAAGAGACGGTGTGTGCGGGCAATACGACCATCAAGAGCTACCTGAATGCGGCGAGGGCGGTGCTGGGGCCTACGGGCCGGAGTGAGTACTTGCGGGGGCTGGAGCTGCCGCCGCTGGCTGACTTTATGACGGGAAAGGTGAAGCTGCCGTCTCCGCGCGGGCACCAGGAGATTGAGGCGGGTGCTTACGCTCGGATGTATGAGGCTGCGGCGAGGCTGAAGGGTGAGAATCTAAAGCTGTGGGTGGTGAATCAGATGCTGTGGCGGTTTGGGTGTCGGCCCTGTGAGGTGCCTGCGGCGCGTTTGGGATGGATCGAGCACGATAAGGAGGGGCCGATGTTTGTGCTGAAGAACCGGACGGAGG
>JACCDT011963177.1_pt1 | contig 12854 bp, 14 predicted proteins | sample 7446291 | NCBI WGS metagenome assembly JACCDT01 (sample SAMN15323446, study PRJNA562643) | freshwater metagenome | isolation source: river surface water | place: USA:Blue River Watershed | collected 2017-08-17
ATATATGGTGTTACCGATCTATGCCGGGATGGAAAAACTTCCGGATTCGGTAATTGATGCCTCTGCAGATTTGGGTGCTAAATCAGGTCGAACCTTCTTTGATGTTATTTTGCCAATCACTTGGCCCTCAATCATCGCTGGCTCAATCTTCACCTTCTCCTTAAGTATGGGCGACTACATCACTGTTCAAATCTTAGGTGGCACTTTCCAAATGTTAGGCAACGTGGTTTATCAGAATTTCTCCTTGAATCTACCTTTTGCATCTGCAGTTGCTTTGATTCCGGTCTTAATCATGATGGTTTATCTAACTAGTGTTAGAAAAACTGGAGCCTTGGATAACTTATGAGACTCTCGCTGCCGGCACGGGTTTTCTTATGGACCATCATGGGATTTGGCTTCGCCTTTATTTATGTCCCTTTAACCTTGGTGGTAATTAACTCATTTAACAAAAATACTTCATTTGCCTGGCCTCCAACTGGGTTTACAACTTCTTGGTGGAGCAAAGCGGTTAGCAATGAAGGTGTGCGCGATGCAATTACTCGCTCCTTTACAGTTGCACTAGCAGCAACCGCGATAGCTTTAGTTCTAGGCACCTTGGCCGCAGCTGCAATCGCGCGTTATAAATTCTTTGGTCGTGATGCAATTTCTTTACTTTTTGTGCTGCCAATCGCTTTGCCGGGCATAGTTACAGGTATTGCTCTGAATAACGTATTCACCAACTTCTTGGGAGAGCTAACAATCTTTACCATCATCGTTGGTCATGCCACTTTCTGCATTGTCGTAGTTTTCAATAATGTTGCCGCTAGATACAGAAGGTTGGGAATAACCCTGGAAGAAGCCAGCATGGATCTTGGCGCTAACCGATTCACTACCTTCAGATTGGTGACCTTCCCACTACTGAGAAATGCGCTGGTTGCCGGTGGATTACTGGCTTTCGGCCTATCTTTTGATGAAATCATCGTTACAACCTTTACCGCCGGCGCGGGTCAAAACACTCTGCCAATTTGGATTTTCCAAAATCTATTTAGACCTAATCAAGCACCGATTGTGAATGTTGTGGCTGCGGCCTTGATTTTATTTTCTATCCTGCCTATTTATCTCTCCCAGCGTTTAACCCAGGAAAAATCAACGAAATAAAATATTGCGGGCTCGCTTTGGGCGATCAGTAATCACGCCGTAAACATCACGCTTTTTGAGCCACCTTAAATCTTCCGATTCATTTACGGTCCACACATAAATACGTTTTCCCACACTTCGCTTGATGATGCCCGGGTGCTTCTTTAATACCTCAATACTTATCGCAAAGTTTTTCGAATTTTTAATAAAAAACGCCCATGGATATTTGATAACTTTGATGACATCTCGATAATAACGTTTCATCCGCCAGACCGCTAAAAATGAAAAGGACATTAGCGTTACTTCAATTCCAGATTCCTCAATAAGTTTAGAGCGCTTTTTAACAATCTCTAGTACTTCAGTCTCTATCTGTCCACCGGTTAATACTGGATGCTTAGTTTCAATCAGCAAATTCTTCTTCTCAGTTATCGCTAGCTCTAAGAGCTCCTCTAATGAAATTGCTTGAACATACTGTCGAAGTTGCGCCGCAGTTAACTTTGAGACCGGTTTATTTAAGTTACCGATTCGCTTCAAGGTGCGATCGTGAAAACAAACCACCTGTCCATCTTTTGAAAGTCGAACATCACATTCAAATCCATCGGCATTAGCCTCTACCGCTTTTTCATAGGCGATCCAGGTGGCTTCCGGGTACTTACTGCTATACCCGCGATGTGCAAATATCCTCATCGTCCCAAAATAAAACGCAACGCTTTGGCTGCGCCAACCGGTCCTTTGCGGGATTTCAAAAGGAACAGAGCTCTAAACAATGGCGCTGAAACACCAAAAACTCTAGTGAAAACCTTGGCCCGGGCAGCCAAATCACGATCAGTTCCCCAGGTGCTTCCAGAGCTCTCCTTCGGGTGAATCGCAACCACCACCGGAAGGAAGACACCTTTTAAACCTTGCTTGAGCGCATCTGCAATAAAGATGTATTCATCTCCGAGAAAGTTTTCCACGCCCGCTCCAAAATTCTCATCAAACATAACTCCCTTGGCGCGGATCGCATCAACCCGGATCATCATCTCGTAGGTCGCCGCTTTGGCTGAGTTCAATCTGGTTAAACCATGTTGTTTTGTTGGATAACTCTTACGCAACTCACCGGTTTCATCAACGGTCTGCGCCATAATGATTGCGCACTCTGGATGCGTATCAAAATGCTCAACTAATTTCTGTAATCCAGATTCACTAAAGGTTATGTCATCATCAGCAAAAATAAGATAGGTGCCTTTTGCATTCTTAATTGCGGCGTTTCTACTTTTTGCAACACCTTTGCCAACTAGCTCAATTATCTTTGCATTTGGGAACTCTACTTGATAATTCTCTTTATTTGGGTTCTGTACTAAAACTAGAAATTCCCGGTCTTCGAGGATTTGTGGGAAAGTTATATTTGAAATTCTACTTGCTAAGGTTGAATAGCCAAAAGTTAACTTGATATCACTCGCTGTCATCATCTACTTCAGTTCTAGAATTCGATTTTGCATATCGCATTAGAGATCTTGAGGCGTTTGAAATAACTGAGTTTTGTAATCTCACTCCAAGAAATACCACCAGAGTGTTGGCGGGAGTGATTTGGCCATCAATACTTAAGAACAATAACAATGCCAACAAAAACAAGGTTCCAGCGCCAGAAATTAAAGCACCGGTTTCTGCCGCTTTGATTCGAATTCCGTATCGTTTATCGGCCCGTACTTTTTTAGCGCCTAAAGCGTTAAGTTGAGCGTGTTCTGCAATCTGTTTACGGAATATTCCACCTACAACCTGCAGGATGACCATTAAGACAAACGCATTAATCACCGCGAGCATTGGGTTCAAGAATAAAAAGAAGGCAATAATCGCCACCAATTGGGTGCCGAGGCTGACGACATTGGTTAGTTCAAATGCCATCGCCCATTCACGGTTCTCTTCTTTGACGGTCCGATCTTTCTTTGCGGCTCGGAAAGAGCGGGCAAAGGCCTTTACCCGGTAATTACGCTGATAAAACTGGCCAACTCTTGTGATCACGAAGAATGCGAAAAAGCCCACGGCAGCAATCGCCAATTTTGTGTTGTCGTAGTCGCCCTCATGTAAAACAAGGGTGGCAAAAAACTTCATTACTAGGAGCTCTGAAACTGAGATGCCGGCCGCGATTAGAGATAGAACAATCAGAACAAAACGGAAACGTCCGCGAGGAAATAAGTGACGAAATCCAGCAATCATCTCTTTCGCAATAAATAACATAATTTAACCCCGTGCCAATTTTCTCGAACCGAGAATCGAAACCAAGTGTCCCGCAGTAACAAATAAGGCGAGATAAAAACCCCAGGTAATTAACTTCTGATTATCGCCAAAAATAGCAATAACAATCGCCATCTCAACTGAATGGAATAAACGTTGCACCGCAATTACCTTAAATGGTGCTTTTGCCAATTTGAGCCAAGATTTTGTTGCGATGCGATTATCTTTTGAGTCGGCTAGCTTCTCCATGCCGGCAAAAGCACGTGAGACATGAACAATGTCATTAAAACCCTTATTCCAAAGAATAAGTATTGAAATTAATGCACCGATAAACGGTAACTTCCAATCAATTTGATCTGTATTGGGCCATCCAGCCAAACGCAATGCGAACGCCACTGGAATCAGACTCTCAGTTAAATAATGCCCAACACGGTCTAAAAAGACACCTTTGGGTGATTGGGTGTTTTTCCAGCGCGCGATCTCGCCATCGCAGCAGTCCCACAACATTTGCAACTGGGAGAGAAATAGCGCAAGCAGGATTCCCTTATATCCCGGTATCAGAAGCGCCGCGCTAATTGAAACCCCGGTGAGAATCATTAAATAAGTAACGCCATTTGCGGTTATTGGAGTTTTGAGCAGGAGTCGGGTCAGGTAAGGAGAGATGCGGCGCAGATATAGATCGGCCACCCAATGTTCCGCGTTCGATCTTCCAGTCACAGAAAGTGGTTGGGAGATCTCGCGAATCTGTGCGATCGATGGCTTAGCTGGCCGCGCTGTCATTTTCCAACCTTATGCGCTTTATGACTCAAAACCCATTGCAGCGAGGAGATACCTAGGAACAAAACACAGAAATACCAAGCCAAGTAATCCAAATGCCAATCTTGTTGTGCCGCGATGCCCAACAAAAGAATTCGGCCGCCCACATAGAGGCCCAATGCTGATAACCAGGTCGGCTTTCGTTCACTTTGTAGGGCGCGATAAAGATTGTCATAGTGATGGAAAATGATGCTAAAGATAATTAAGTAGCTGGCAATATTGATTTGATCTGCGCTAGCAAAAATCCAAATCAAAAATCCAATTTCAACTGCTCTCAGCAAAGAGGGCTCCATCCAACTAAAACGGGTAGTTATGGTGCGCTTTAATCCAAACAAATCTGATTGATCGACAATGAGCGGTTGTTTAAGAAACTCTTTTGGCATATTGGTGAGGGTGCGTTTAATTCTTCCCCGGTAGACCCAGGCCGCCGAAATGAAAGCTAGTACTGGCATGATTGTGAAAGTAAACGCCGCTCCACCTATAACAGCGCTAGCGCTAATCGCCAACCAACGCTCGCCAATTGGAAATTGAATTACTTTTCCTAGCCAGAAACGTAGTCGACCTTTGGGCTCTCTTTCTGTTGGCACAATGCCATCAAATTCCGCCATAAAATCAACTGGAATACTGAACTTTTCTTCAGCTTGAATCTTTACCACCCGAGCAAAGTTGTAATCGGAAAGATGTCTAAAGGTTTGAATCAACATCATAACTATGGCGGGAATCCAAAGATCCTTACCTTCTTTTTCAGCACCAATAGCTAGGCCAAGAAACACCATGTACTCCTTGACGCGATCTGTGACCGCATCAAGCCAAGCGCCAAGTTGTGAAAACTGTCTTGTGTATCGTGCCAACTCTCCATCTACACAATCGACAATGATGCTGACCTGTAACAAGATCGCGCCCAAAAATATCGACCAGAAAGTGCCTTGCGAGAAGTTGTATGCCGAGTAAAGGCCGATAGCAAATGAAATTAGTGTTACTTGATTAGGGGTAGCACCTAGTTTTACCGCTATCCAAGTTCCGATTTTTGAGAACTTGCGCAGAAAGAAAACGGAAAAGAAACCGTCGGTGGCGCGGTTAGCCATCCGTAATCTGACCCGACCCATATTCAATGCCGCGATTTCTGATTTGAGTTTTTCGCGTTCGAGTGGGTCTGCAGTTCTGCCACATGGTGCCGCCCAAGCCTCTGCGGCATCCACTTTAATCATCGCTCTGGTTAGCGCTACTAAAACTAAATCAATGGCATTTCCATTAGCTTTGAAGTTGATTGCGTTTTCTAATGCATTAATTATTTCTGGTCGCTGCTTTTGGGAAAGTCTCACGATTCCTAGAAATTTCCGGTTCCCAATTGTTACTTTATGAGAAGCTGATGTTGCACTTGCAATTCTGTTCTGGCGAACCAAAGTGTCGCCATTTTTTTCTGCAGTAACTAAGGCTGCACTAGCTGTGCGCGGATAATCAGTTAATAACTCCATGTGAGGATCTGCAACAACTGAATCCTCATCAATCACCAATAAATCCGTGTCGGATTCAACAAAGTTATGGAGAATTTCTTCGATTTTTGTCGCGGGAGTAACCACCAGCGTTCTAAGGGATTGATTCATTTCCTGTAGTATAAATCTATGGCCCTTCAAGTCGTGATTCTTGCCGCTGGAATGGGTACACGTCTCGGAAAACCTTGGCCAAAGCCACTTACTCCTCTCGCAGATGGTCGATCCATCATGCAACAACAGTTAGAAAATGTTGCGCAGGTGTTCAAAGATGACGCACGCGTCACCATTGTGGTGGGTTTCAAGATGGAGATGATTATGGAGGCGCATCCAAATGCATCCTTCGTCTACAACGAGATTTACGATCAAACCAATACATCAAAAAGCCTCTTGAAAGCGCTGCGCGCCTCACATGATGGTGGAGTGCTGTGGCTCAATGGCGATGTTGTTTTTGATGCACGCGTTCTGGAGCGAATCGCCGATCGCATGCGAAATGAAAGCTCTTTCGTTTGTGTTAACACCTCAGCAACCGCTGAAGAAGAGGTCAAGTACACCGTTGATGCAAAAGGCAATATCAATGCCCTCTCCAAGCAGGTGCAAAATGCCCTTGGCGAGGCGGTTGGAATTAACTTTATTTCTAAGCATCACAAATCCGCCGCTATTAAGTATTTAGCTGAGTGTGCCGATAATGATTACTTTGAACGTGGACTTGAGCTAGCGATTGAAAAGGCTGGAATTGAAATTGAACCGGTTGACATCTCTGATTTGTTTGCGGTCGAGGTTGACTTCCAGGCTGATTTAGATCGCGCCAATCAAAACTTTAATTAAAGTTTTTTCCGTAATTTATAGAGCTGAATTTTCAATTTCCTCTTATACCTATTCAAGATATTTTCTTGTACCCAGCCAATAGGAAATCTCTTTACAACAGTTTTATCAAAACCAATCATGGCCTCTGCAATAACCGGAATTGAGATTTTATCTGGGTAGTAAGGCTCACCTTCTGGGACTTTTGCGGTATCTAGCGAATCTATATCACCAATAATCTTTGCTCCAGTAGCCACTAATTCTCGCTTATTTTGAGTACCAATTTCATTTCCTTTATTAATTGCCCACTGCGGAGTAGTTAACCTTCCGGAATCCGTCGATGGTTTTACGTGATCTGTTATTCGACGAATTAGACCCTCTCTGACAAATATCTCGTACTCACTCCACTCACGTTCTTTTGGAAAACGCTTATTTATCTCAATAAGTAGCGCAATCTCCTCCATAGTTAAAGAGCGATTACTGCCAGTCTCTTGAGCCTTTAAAAAGCCTTTTGGTAAGCCTAAATACTCATTGATTGAATCAAATAGAAACTCTGGTTTTGATTCATCCACAATAATTACGGTGGCGTTATCCGCCCCCAATACCTCAACCCAGCGCGCAACCACCTGTCCATGGAAATTTCGTTTCCAGAAGCTGGGATTGATTTTTGATTCCCCTGGCTTGTCGAGTACTGAATGCAACCAGGTTGTGTAATCAGCCTTTATCCCATACTTTAAATACTGCTGGTAAGAGGATCCCAATAACTTAACCAGAGGTCTAACTGTAAAAATTACCTCTACTTTTCGATTTTTAATCTCCTTGCTAATAGTTTTAATAGCTTCACTGCTTAGCTCCGAGAAAAATTCGCTACTAATCAAAATTGTTTGAGCATCGCTGGCGTTAACTTGCTTTACCAGTTCAGTCCATTTACGTCGTGGAGTTTTTTCACCGCCGCGTTTTCCCCAGCCCCAGGTTCTGTCTGCTAAAGCCCAAGCAATTCGATGGTGTGCTTTGCGTCCAATATTTGGATAAATGATTCCTGCAGCGCGCAACTCATCAGATTGTGCATCGAATGACTCTTGTAATGCAGTGGTTCCAGATTTGTGGAATCCCGCGTGAACAATTAGGCGACGCTCAGACATGATGAAATCAACTCCTTCGCTCCTCTGATCATTTCATCAAGCGGCATCGTAGGCTGATTAGGAAACTGCGCGCTTTGCTCGGGCACTAAAGGTAGATGAACAAACCCTGAGTTAATACTTAAACCCTGTAATTCATGTTGCAGGGCATAGAAGATGTGATTACAAACAAAACTTCCAGCCGATAAAGAAAGTGAGCTCGCTATTCCTATCTTGTTTAGCGCCGACACCATTTTCTCAACGGGCAAAGTAGAGAAATAACCATCAGCCCCATTTTCTCTAATAGGCCGATTTTGGCGTTGATCTCCTGCGTCGTCGGGAATTCGAGCACTATCTAGATTGATCGCAATCTTCTCTGGTGTGATCGCTGAACGACCTTCAGCCTGGCCAAATGACATTACAACGTGAGGCGAGAATTCTTTTACTTCCGCCAGCAGTCTTTCTGCGGCTTTATCAAACTCCACCGGCAAAACAATTGCTCTCAGCTCCACACCAAGAATAGTTTCTTGAGCTAAACGCTCCACCAACAATTGAGAGGGATTTAAATCTGCACCGCCAAAAGGCTCAAATCCACTAACTAATACTTTGGTCAAATTCATTTACAAAACTAGACACCAAGAAACGCGGCACTAACCAAGAGAACCGCCCATAGCGCGTGGAATGGAACTAGCAATCGTTTAATTGCATCAATTGCGAGTACGGTGTTTTCATCAGAGTCCGACTTCTTTTTGAACTCGACCAACTCTCTTAACAGAACTGATAAAACTAGCAAAGTAGCAACCCATGCCACCATGCAATATGGACATAGTGCGCCGATTACAAATGTTGTTTGATAAGCGAGCCAGTGACAAAAAATCGCAGCTAATACCGTGCCAAATGTGGCAATCTGTAAAAAGAGTTTTGGAAGTGAAACTTTAAAGAAAAGCAAAACCGCGATTACTAACATCATCGAGAAAGCACCAATTCCGATAATGGAATTAGGAAAACCAAAAACCTCAGCCTGCTTCGAGAGCATCACGCTCTTGCAGTTTAAGGTTGCATTGATATTACAAGACGGTGTGTAGCCAGCATCTTTAAGTACTTTGAACTTATCAATCGTCAAAACAAAAGAAGCCACTAATCCGGATGCTCCGGCAATAAGCATGGTCCATGCTGAAACCAGGTTCCGATTTTTCATGTTTAAAGTATAGAGATTGTGAATCGCTTTAGTTAGCGATGATGTCCCAAATCAACAGCATCCCTGCTGATAGAACCGCACCAATCCAAATTCCCATGCCGATACCCCAATCAAGTTCAGCGGCGGTCCAGACGGACGCGATAAAAATAATCAGCGCAAATAGCTCAAATACCGTCTTTTCCTTGGAATTCATGGCCGTATGCTAACTCCCAGTCTTGGAAATCGAAGCTCAATTTCTCGCTCCTTTTCTGAGAGTTCGATAAAGAAAGGTGCGACTAGTGAAGTTTTTGATTTCGGTTATTGATACCCAAACCAGACCCCCTCATACTCCCAGCGAAATCGCGGCAATTGATGCCTTCAATGAAAAGTTAGTGAAGGCCGGACAGCGAGTTTTGGCTATCGGTCTTGAATCGCCAAACGATGCCACTGTTGTAGATGCAAGGGGTCAATACATCGAAACCAAATCAGGCCCACTACATGCAACAGAAGAGTTCGTTAGCGGAATTTGGATTATTGATGTTTCTGATCATGAAACCGCAATGCAACTTGCTAAAGAAGGTTCAAAAGCCTGCAATAGAAAAGTTGAATTGCGCCCAATTATTGGCTAGTTAAAGCGCGCTGGTTGCTAGAACTCCAGCAAATATCTGCCACGCTAAAGCTGATTTAGCAATGAACGAAAGTGTTATATAGGCACGTTCGCCAACCAAATAATCCGCAAATTTTCCAACTTGTTTGTATTGCAGCCATTGAATCAATGCAAATGAGTTAAAGAATATAAAGAGCGAAAAGACGATTCCATAGACAAAACCAGGCGCCTCGGAACTGCTTCCCGGTGAGAATAACAACCAGAACATAGCAATCCAAGGAACAATTCCGGCGATGCAACCAAACCAAAATGGAAGAAGAGATCCTTTTCCGGGTTCCTCATATTTTTCTTGGAGCCAACCAAAAAGAATCATCGCAATGTTTGCGCCAGCAATCGCAATTAATCCGACGATGTCCCAAACTGCGTTGATTAACGAAATTAAAACAATCATCAAAGTTGAGGAGATTGAGTACTCAACCCAACGCGCAATGTTTCTTTTATTGCTCAAATCATTTGTATAGCCCTTAAACCCTGGCCCTACAATCCAAAAATGAGCTAATGCGCTCAATAGCGAGAAGATTGCGACACCCAATCCAATGGGAAAACTAAACAATTCAACACTTTCAAATTTTGCACCTGGGATTGGAGCTTCTTCCAGGTAGTTCACTGATACTGGCAAGGCGAAACTATTAGATAGTGCCAGGATTGCGATCGCTTGAACTAAGTGAAAAACACCGGCTATTGCGTTATATCTTCTTAATCCGGATAGTCGTTCCGCTGGAATTTGAAGTGGTGTAGCTGTGGCCATATTTGCCCTCGATTCAATCTATTTGATTAGTGAGACTGTACTGCAGGGCCAAACATGTTTCATGTTTACGCCCGGTGCGGTTTTTCTTCATTTTTGCTGGCATCAATTATCTCTTTAGCGGCATCTGCGTTCATGGCAAAAATCGCCAGTCTCACAATCAAATCCGGCCAATAGCTTGGGTAGAAAAGCGTCAAGACTCCGGTTCCGATTATCAATAGATTGGCAATTGCGTCATTTCGAGCTGAGTAATAGGCGGCCATAACCAGCCCTCCTTGCTCTTTGCGATGTCTCGCAATTAGAAAGGCGCAAAAAACATTTACCACCAGCGCACCAAAGCCCACAAGGCTCATTCCTTCGCCAGATGGAGTTTGCGGAGAAAGTAATTGATGTATTGCGTTCCATAAAAATGCAACGCCAGGGACCAACAGTAAGAATGCCAGTGCATAACTAGTTTGTTGGCGACGCTTTAGGCTCCATCCAATTGCCAACGCAATTAATATGTTCGCTGAAGCATCTTCTAGAAAATCAACACTATCGCCGATTAGAGCCACGGAGTTATAGATTCGTCCGAAGTGAAGTTCGACTGCAAAATAGATCAGATTTAGAAAAGCCACCCAGAGGACCGTTTTTCTCAAACTCACATCCAGATTCTAACTAGTTAATTCATGTATCAACCATATATTTGCGCTGATTCGGATAGATTTAGTAAGTGAATGAAGCCGATTTAAAACAGGTAAAAAATTCACTTCGTGGCGTATTCCTGGTTATGGGAATAGTTTCCATGGCATGGGTTCCGCGAATTCCAGAGATTAAGCAAGCACTAAATTTGAGTGATGGTGCGTTGGGCTTAGTTCTTGTTTCAGGAACTATCGGAGCGGTATTTGGAGCTCAATCTGCCGGACATTTAGTACAGCGTGTAGGGTCCAAGAGATTAATTATTTTTTTACAGTTTCTTATGCCATCTGGTTTAGTCGTGATGGGTTTCGCCGAAAATGTTGCTTTATTAGTCACGGGTCTTTTCTTAATGGGACTTGGCTATGCCGGAATTGATATCTCGGCAAATGCTCAAGCGGTAGTTGCAGAATCTTTATTAAAAGAAAGATTTTTAGCATCACTTCACGGTTTTTGGAGTATCGGAGCCTTTACCGCCGCACTTATCGGAGGATTTCTTGCGGCACACTCCACGCCAAGATTGAACCTAGTTTTGGTTGCGATTGTTGGTTGTATTTCATTTGCCTGGTTCACCCGAGGCTTATTAGGAAAAGAGCATGACAAGACTGGGCATGAAGATGGTTCTAAATCTGATCATCTGCCTTGGTTCAACCGTTCCGTTGTTGCACTCTGGGCCATGGCAATCGGCGCTACAGGATCATTTATTTCAGAAGGTGCAGCAAGTGATTGGGGTGGAGTGCTACTCGTGGAAGATATTGGAACTTCACCATCGGTTTCTGCATCTGTCTTTGCCACTTTTGCAGTCGCAATGATTATTAGCAGATTTTCCGCAGACAAGGTTCTTCATCGATTTGGACTTGAGAAAACCGTTAAAACCTTAGGAATTTTAGGCGGTTTGATTTGGGCGGCTGGTATTCAAATTGGCACCGGGATTGCTTCTGATAACAAATGGCTTGCAATTGTGGTTATCAATGTTGGCTTTTTTGCGGCGGGACTTGCGGTAGGGCCAATGTTTCCGGCATTTATTCTCGGCGCATCGCAAATAAAAGGCGTCGCCCCGTCTTTAGCAATTGCTCGTATTGGCGTGATTTCAATTGCGGCGTACTTTGTCGGACCAACAATTACCGGACTTATTTCCGAATTAACTTCGCTGCCGACTGCTTTGATGTATCCCGCATTCATGTTGGTGCTTTCAGGCTTTATGTCCCGCGCACTTCGCTCATGATTTAGCAGATCTTTCAGCCACCAGCATCGCAGCAATTAGTCCGGGGATAGCCATAATTGAAATCAAAATTAAATTTAGAGATGATGGCCATTCCACAAAAGGATGACCAAATGCATCAAAAATTGAAAACCTCACCACCCAGTTGGGCCAATTTAGATAAGGTGCCATAAAACCAATTAACCAAGCAGCGCCAACATAGATAGAAATGATCTGAGTTGCATTTCTTCCTTGCAATATGGCAACCATTAAAGCGTTGAGGGAGGCGAAGGCAATTGCAAAAATCGATGACATTACAAAAACTCGGAATACCGCGGTCGGATACACCTCTACCTTCTGTAATTTACTTCCCACCAGCGCCGTCGAAATAGAGAATCCAATAATCAACTCACTCCCGATGAAAGTGGCAAAAACTCGTCGCACAATAAGTCCGCTCCATGAAAACGGGGCAGAGAGCAAAAGCTGTACTCGGCCTTGGTTGAGATCTGAGGTCCACTTAGCGCTCTGGCTAATGACAAAAGCCGCCAGAAATGGAGGTAGCACCTCATAAACCATCGCCAAATACTGCTTTTCGGGTGTATCTCCAAAACCTAAAGCTGTGAACTGTTCTAAAAATGAAAACTGTCGCCACACTTCAATGACACCACTCATCATGGCAATAAATACTCCAATAAATGCTGAGGTAGTTATGACCCACGCCAATAATCCGATTCGTTGTCGCCATAGTAAGTCACCCACGACCGTTCTTGGTACAAACTCAAACTTTTTTTGATCTGATTTCTTTGTTACTTCTCTTTCAATTGCAATTGC
>JACCDT011348983.1_pt1 | contig 12842 bp, 12 predicted proteins | sample 7446291 | NCBI WGS metagenome assembly JACCDT01 (sample SAMN15323446, study PRJNA562643) | freshwater metagenome | isolation source: river surface water | place: USA:Blue River Watershed | collected 2017-08-17
TGGGGCGGTTTCATACTTGCCAATCGGATATCTAGGATCTTTTGTCATAGTTTATTTTTTATTCTTCTCTTAATGCTTTTCCTGTTTTATGAATGAATACATCTTCTAAATTAGCCATCTTCACTTCTTTGGCTTTTTCAAATCCAGAAGCCACTAATTCATCTATCAATTCATTTGGAGTATTGATGGCAATAATCTCACCGCTATCAATAATGGCTACTCTATCACATAATACTTCAGCTTCATCCATATAATGTGTGGTAATAATTACCGTTGTGCCTTGCTCTCTGATTTCTTTAATTAAATCCCATAAATTTCTTCTTGCTTGTGGATCCAAACCTGTGGTAGGTTCGTCTAAGAAAATAATTTTAGGTTGATTGATTAAAGTAGTGGCAATGGAAAATCTTTGTTTTTGTCCCCCACTTAATTCTTTGAATTTGGATTTTGCCTTATCCGCCAAATTCACTTTCTCCAATAAAGCAAGTGGCTCGATATGGGTTTGATATAATCCAACAAACAATTCAATCAGCTCTACCAAGTTCAAATTGGGATAAAACCCTGCGGATTGTAATTGTACTCCGATGATTTTTTTAATGGACTCTGGATGGGTATCCAAATTCATTCCATCCACGGTAATAGCACCAGATGTTTTCTCTCTTAGGGTTTCTATAATTTCTAATGTAGTAGACTTCCCTGCTCCATTGGGGCCCAACAATCCAAATATCTCTCCTTGATATACTTCAAAGCTAATATCCTTCACTGCTTTAAAATCTCCATAGTTTTTCACTAAATGCTGAACCGATATAATGGGTGTTTTTGACATAGACTTGGATAAGTTCAAACAAATTTAAAGCATTGTGCCTTATCTTTGTTAAAAGCTCATTTAATTTATAAACAGTATCCAATGAAGGTAGGAATATTAGGTGGTGGACAATTGGGAAGAATGCAATTACAGGCAGCAGCTAACTATGATGTTCAAACCTATGTTTTAGAAAAAGATGTGAATTGCCCTGCTGCACATTTATGCCATCATTTTACCCAAGGCGATATTCAGGATTTTGATACAGTTTATCAATTTGGCAAACAACTAGATGCATTAACCATCGAAATTGAAGCGGTGAATGTGGATGCATTAGAACAATTAGAAAAAGAAGGGGTAAAAGTTTACCCTACTCCATCAGCTATTAGAATTATCAAGAATAAAATTTTGCAGAAGCAATTTTATGCAGATCAAGAAATTCCTACTTCTGCTTTTCATATCACCCAACATCAATCAGACCTATTAAATCATATTAGTTTTTTACCTGCTGTACATAAATTGGGTGAAGGTGGTTATGATGGCAAGGGTGTTCAGGTAATTAATAGTGAATCAGAAATTGAATTAGGATTTAATGCCCCTTCAGTTTTAGAGAAAAAAGTGAGCATTGCAAAAGAGATCGCTTTAATAGTGGCAATGAATGCAAAAGGTGAAACAGTGATTTATCCTCCAGCGGAAATGATTTTTGATCCAGTATATAATTTATTGGATTATCAAATTAGCCCTGCTAAATTGGAAGAGAAGCAATTATGGAAAGCACAGGCCATTGCAAGAAAAGTAGTGACTGGTTTAAAAAGCCCTGGTTTATTTGCAGTGGAATTATTTATAGATCGCGAAGGAGATGTTTGGGTAAACGAAACCGCTCCAAGGGTTCATAATAGCGGACACCATACGATTGAAGCCAATTACAGCAGCCAATACGATATGCTTTGGAGAATCTTATTAAACCTTCCTTTAGGAAATCCAAATGAAATCTTACCTTCTGCGATTGTTAATTTAATTGGTGCTGAAGGCTATAGCGGAGCCGTGATTTATGAAGGTTTGGAAGAAGTATTAAAGATGGAAAATGTTTTTGTACATCTTTATGGAAAAACGGAAACCAAGCCAGGAAGAAAAATGGGACATGTTACCATTATTAGTAAAGACTACTTGGATCTAACACACAAAGCCAATAAGATTAAACATACATTAAAAGTAATAGCTTAGTTAGTACTCATTACTTTCATTGCAGCTGGTATCACTTTCTTCTTTTGTTGTAAATTTTTTGTGTATCCTATACCGATGATACTTTTTACTTGCAAGCCAGGAGATTTTTTAAGCGGTCCAAAAATTCGAATCTTATCATCATAGATTAAATCTAAATTATAAGTAGCAGATAAATTCTTCAGGATTTTAAAAGTGAACATATTGGTCATGTACAAATTAATATTCTCGGGCTTATTGTAATAGTTAGAGAAAAAATCTGCACGACCTCTATAAGTCACATTAGGTGCAATAGTATTATTATAGTTGATAGTAATAAACAAACCTGTTTCTCTATTCACTTTTTGCCCTGGCTCCACACCATATTTACCCAATGCTGAAAGCTTTTCATTTAATACCAATGTAGTTCTTGAGGTAACAGGAGAAAAGAAGATGGATAATTTGTTATCTGGTTTATAATCCAAACCTGCTGATAAAATAATATAAGCTGGAGATAAAAAACTAGAAGTAAATATGGGTGTTGATCCAAAACTATAACCATCAAAAAATTGAGAACGGAAATTGAACAATCCTGAAACATACCAAACACCAGTGGTATCTATTTTATATCCATACTTACTTAAATAATCTAAACGGTCATCATTCTTTCGACCTCCTAAAGAAGTAGACTGCACGAAACCCAAATTCACATCTAAATTATTATCCCATCCGTGTCTGTCTTTTTTAAAAAAAGTATAGTAATTAAAAAAACTATTGATGGCCATGTTGAAATTATCACCTCCCGCTGCCCAATTACTTAATGAGCTTTGAGAGAGGTTAAAATTGTACATACCTCCCTGTTTCCAGTTCCAATTAGATGTATCAGAATCCTTTTTGATATTTCTGGAGGTTTCAGACCTTAGTTTAAGTAAGGTTAGATCTTGGGCAAATAAGCTATTAAAACCAAAAATGAACAGCACCAACAAGGGGGATCTACGCATCATTGCTATTTTTTACAAAGATATTCTAGAAAGACCTTAATTAAAGCTGACAAGTTGACATATTATTGAAATTTGCGTTAAATTTGCAGCTCAAACAGCATATCGAATGGAACTATACGCTACTGGAGCAAGAGAACATGATGAAAAAAGACAAGGCGAAGCATTTCTGTCTGATAAAAAGGATCGACATTTTGATCAATTTTTCTATGTAGAAAGTTATGGTTGTTAATACCATTTCATAACTTACTGATTTTCAATAAATTATAAAATACTAATTTCTTATATTTTATTTTATTCCCCATTTATACCCCATTTAATTTTTTAGTTCAATTATCTCTTTTAAATTTGAGTATTAATAATTCAATTTGAAAAGGTTAATTAATAAGGATAAGCTCAAAATAATGAAGGGTTTTGGATGGAATCCAGAGGCTGAAGAATTATTTAAGAAGTACAATAAAGATATATTTGAAACCAACTCTGGCACATTCACAATAATGAAAGTGAGTGATATTTGGTATTGGTATTTCAAACTCAGCTCACACAAATCCAATAGATTAAAGTACCTATGTAAATGTGAAATTGATTTACATAACTATGATGGTACATCATTTGATTACGCTTGTGATTTACTGAAAAAGAAGATTAAATCATCTTTTCAAAATATAAAAGTAAACGATACTCCAATTGTTAAGTATATAGATGAATACATAGAGCATTTATGTAAGATTGGTGGTTGGCGTAAAGAAATCAGAACAAGGGGTTCATATCAATATGAGGCATGGGTGAGAACATCAGATACCTCATTGGTTAAAAATTCAACTTCAATTAGAAATAAACTATTCTTCATAAGTGAATTTCGTAGATTCTGTAATGAGAATAATACCAAAGTAGGATTAGTGCCTCATAGAGAAATGAAACTACTAATTAGGGATTTTGTGGTTTTCTTAAAGAATAGAAATAGAAGGAAAAACGATGGAACTATTAGTGATGATGGAGTTAATTTAGTTAGAGGAACAATAAAATCGTTTATTCAGAATTGCAGATACTTTTTAGATTGGCTTACCAAACCTGTTGAAGAAGATGGTAGAGAACTATTCAAAGAACATTTAATTACATTAGAATATCAAACACATTTAATCAAATCTATTGTAGGTGAAACCTCATCTAAACTGGATTATATTGATTTTAAACAATCTAATTATGATTTATGTGTAAAAGAATCAGCTACATTCATAAGAGAGGTTTGGATTGAATATTGTAAGAACGAAGGAGATTTAGAACCTATAAGAGAACAGAGGTTATCCTATATTCACAAAACCAAAGAAGGTGGAATACAGGGTTCAATTCAAAAGAATCAGCCTAAAAATCAAATTATAATGAGTGATATTGTTTACTTCATTTCCTTATTACAATTAAGGTATGGATTTAGAATATCAGAAATACTCCACTCCTATCGTAATAAAGAATACTGGGAGGCTAATAAACAAGATAATTTACAAAGTAGCTATTTTAGAGAAGTTACCGATGGTGATGATTACTACTATGTACTTGAGATTAGAAATAGTAAACTAAAGAATCGTTCTGTACCAATTGAGGAAACAATATGGAGTTGGAATAAACCCCCATTTAATATTAAAAGTATTGCCAAAACGAATCCCAAAGGGGAAACACACTACGAAACGAATATTATTGATGTAATATTCGCACTATTCCCAAAATCTACATTAACATTCCCATCGCCTAATTTTCATACAAAAAAGGATAAAGGATATTCAACCAATTACTATTTGAACCTTTTTAAAGAGAAGATGGTAAATGATGAATCTGATGGTGGATTAGGTTGGGGTTCTTATGGAATTAATTCCTCACACCATTTAAGAGCCTTTTTCATTAGTTATATGCTACGAAAAAAGGGAGTATTACCTTTGGATGTTTGTGAAATCACAGGCCATAATCTGAACACTATGATGAGGTATTACACGAGGGTAAGTGAAGAAAGTAAACGAAATACCCTTCAAAAATCAAAATTGAGGGATATTCTAAAATCATAATGAACAAAATTGTTCATTATACCAATTCTACAATCTTTTTAATTTTAGTAAGAGTATTTGGATGGATTCCACAAATTTTGGAAACCTCACTAGCTTTATAACCTTTTTGAAGTAATTGTAATGGTTTCTCATGTTTAGTTAAGAACTTCATTATTGGTTCTTTTCCTCTTTGTTTTCTATTCTTATAAACTCCCTTCATCTTAGCTAATTCAATACCTTCAAACTGCCTTTCTTTCCTTATTTCGTTTTCAATCTCTGCAAACCCACCCATAACTGAAATCAACATTTTGATGGTATAGTTCATTTTACCATCTACGAGGGTTTTCAAACCTAAATTTTCAATGCTCACACATACTCCATGTAAATGGAAGAAATCTATCAATCCTAACAAATCCTTCAGATTACGAGCCAATCTATCAATTGAATGAATACTAATTACTCCAACTTCCCCACTTTCTATAACAGATTTGATTTCTTTACCATACGGCCTTTCAAATAGAGGTATAGTTCCACTACATCTATCCTCAAAAACCATATCATACTCACTATTCTTTTGTTGTTGCCTATCCAAATTTTGTTGGATAGTACTGATACGATTGTATCTAATTACCTTTTTATTCATATTTTTCATGTGGTGTTATTTACACCTCAAATCTGTGAAAAATCCCTGATTCAGGCAACTATTTAACAGGTTATTTTAGAAAACCAGCCTCCTATTTTATAGTGTACTTAAAATTGTGAGTAATTCTATATGAATGATAAATCATATTAAATGCGGAGGCGGTTCAATTATACATTAAGAATAGAATCATAATGTATTTACCATTATTACCCTTCGTAAATGGTGGTAATAAAACATGGGGGACCAATTTCGTGTAACTGGAACTTTTGAGTTACCCCAATTATAACCCGTACCCCTTTAAATCGTGAGGTCAATTTTAACTCTGTGGATGATTTTGATATACTATTAGGTTATATCCATATAATCATCAAATAATTCCCTAATCTTCTCTTTTTTTACTCTAAAACCACTACCATGGTCGTGAGGCTTTCCATAGTTTTTACCTTCAGTTTTATGAACCCCTATTCTTATATCAAACATTATGCCCCCATTTTCAATTTGATTTAAAAACTTATCAAAATTGAAATTTAGATATATCTCACCCTCTTTGTAATGAAAGTGTGTTAATCCATCAATTTTTTTAGTATCAGCATATACGATGAACAATTTGTTGATTTTTGATGATGCCTTTCGTAAAGTATCAAAACTCCAAATAACTTCATCATATAATACTACCATGTTTAAATCCATAATTACAAGTTTAAGGTGTTCATTACCTCTATCTACCTGTAATTTCATATTATATTTATCGTAAACTATTCCACATCTATGGCCAAATATTGAAGCATATAGTTTTTTCAAACCAACGAAATCTGAATCCCTTTCTTCACCAAACCTATCTTTTAAAATTCTATTAGCCCCTTTGGGTTGTGTTGGGCTTTTAGAAAATAAACTCAAATAAGATTCATTGAAGATTCTTTTACTTTTTACCTCAAATCCAATGAAATCTGGGTCTTTGAGGTTATTTTCCTTAACTCCTAAATGGTCTTCAAATGTATTACCGATACCACCATCTTTATTATTAGGCCTATTATTGGGTAAAAATCCCAAATCTCTTATCCTTTCAAATTCAGATACAATCTTATCAATATTTTTTACTTTGTTATTCATGGTTTCGGGTTTCAGGTGAATTGTAAATAGGTTATCTTTACACTTGGACACCAAATTAGTCGTTTAGAATGAGGCAGACAAAAAATGATACAAAAATTGAACTGAATAAGGTTTACAATGAGAGTTGTTTGGAAACCCTAAAAAAGATGAAAGATGGTTCAGTAGATGCAGTGATAACATCACCACCCTACAATATGAATCTCCGAATTAGAAATGGAAAATATTGTTCAAGGCAGATTGTAAAGGAATTGAGTACGAAGTATTCAAATTTTGATGATAATCTTCCCATTGATGAGTATTATGAGTTACATCTTAATATCCTAAAAGAACTATTAAGAGTAAGCGATATGGTATTCTATAATATTCAGATAGTAACTGGAAGTAAAAGAGCCATATTTAAAATCATAGGAGAACTTTCTGATTATTTGAAGGATATTGTAATATGGGATAAAGGGCACGGACAACCGGCAATGGCTGAAAGAGTGATGAATCGTAGAACTGAATTAATATTAATATTTGATAAGAATAACGCTATTAGTAGGCAGTTTGATAAATGTAATTTTAAACGAGGTACATTAGATGATTTATGGCTGATAAAGAGAGGTAAGAAAGTATCATCTGAACATGGAGCCGTATTCCCTGAAGAATTAGTTTCAACGATTTTAGATAATTTCACAAATGAAGGTGATGTTATCTACGACCCTTTTATGGGAACAGGAAGTACAGCAGTAGTTTGTAAAAAACTAAATAGAAAGTATATCGGTAGTGAAATCAGTAAAGAATATTTGAAGGTTATAAATGAAAGATTGAAAGGGGTAACTGAAACCTTATTTTAAGCCAAAATGATGGTGAATAACATCCGTAAAATATTAGTAATACCCAATATTACAAATTCAAAGAATCCTGAAATGGATTCTTTTTTTGATGTATTAAACCAACAAATAATCAATTTAGGCAGTGATTTCTATTGGTACATACCTGTTATTAAACCGGTTAAATTATTAACTGATAAACAAAATGTGAAACAAATTCCAATAAATTTAAGTGGGAATATGTTTCATATGAGGGTATCCTTTCCAATTGATATGATTAAGCTTTTACAATCATCTACTCTATCCCCAAATAAAAAAACTAATGATTTATGGGTGGATTACGATGTGGTTTATTCGCATCTACCAGATTGGAACATACGAAGATTCGTTCCGAATCATAAACCTATTATTGGATATGCACATTGGTGGGAAATGGAGATATGTAATGGGAAATCTAATCTTAACAATTATTTGAATTTTGAGAGGGAAATATTGGGAGCCATTCAGATGAGAATACTCTATGTGAATACAAAAACCCAAAAGAAATACATTATTAAAGAAGCCGGTAAGTTTTTCAATGATAAGATTTTAAATGATTTAGAATCAATCATTCAACCATTTTACCTTTCTGTACCTGAAAATCTGATAATAAAACAAATACCCCAAAAAAGAGAACGAACAATATTGTTCAATCACAGATGTACTCATGATAAGGGTTATAATACTTTCATTAGGCAAATGTTTAAGTATAGAGAACAAAGAACGGATTTCAGTATATGGATTTCACAGGCCGAAAAGTATAATATACATTTTGATGAAAAATGGATAGATACACATTCAGTTGATTCAAAAACCGAATATTATAAGAGTATTTCAAATTGTTGGGTAACTATTGTACCATCAGATTCTCATTTTGGATGGAATATATCAGCTACTGATAGTTTAATGAGAGGTACTCCTGTTTTATTTGAAGATTGTGAAAATTATAGGGAAATATACCCTAAAGGCTTATTTTATAAAAACCAAATTGAACTATTTGAGATTTTAAATAGATTATTAGATGATGAGATTTTCTATCATAAGTGGGTAGTTAATTCAATTAACCATGCAAAGGTATTATCTCATAATTCCCAATACGATGAATTAAAACTCCAACTATTGAGTTAATCGTTCAATAAGATATTCTTACCTCTATTTAATAGCCAATCCTTTAATTCCTTCTCATTCATTTTCTCATACCAATAGAAATCTTTTTCAATTCTACCCTCTTTTAATAGCTTTTGATAACGATTTATGGCTTTCGGTTTCCACCATTTTAGTAACGAATCTTCCTTTACTTTCTTTGGAATCAAACCTTTCTCATCTATTTTATCATTTAGAAAATCAATTGAATTTTCATAAATAGAGTAAAAGTAAACCCCTCTTTGGTGCATGTGGTAATATTCAGTTTGTTTTAGGTTTAATAAACTGAATATGGATTTAATAATCTTTTGTTTCGGTCCACTTACAATAGTGTTATTCTCCGTAATAGTAGATTTATTGAAATCATCAGGATGGTTCTCTTTTAACCAATTATGCCAGAATTTATACAAATGATTAGATGGGTTTAATATAACCTTCCCTTTTGATAAGCCACATTTATTCCAATTGGGAATACCATTGTAACTACTAAATGAACCATATAAAGATGTAGTTGTAATACCAACTAAAACATCACCATATCTTTCTTTCCAATCATTTTCAATTACTTTGGATTGTACCAAACTTGCAATCAGTTTTGTACCTAAAAAGTTATATCCTAAAAGGAAGGTAGGAAGAATTGTGGTAGCCATTCCGATATGATTGATTTTCTTCTTTCCTATTTTGGTATCAGCATTCCATCCAATTTTTGAATCTCTACCTTCTAAATGAAGAACATCAGAACCAATAACGATACAACCTAAAATCTTTTTAGTATTCTCATCAATTACTACATATTTAAGATTTCTACCAACATTTGGGCTCCAACTTAATGAATGTGTATATACTCTAATAGCATTGAAATATTCATCTCCATTAGTAAGTACTAAAACAGGTGTAATGTTTTCAATTTCATCAATGGTGAGTTTCTCATTTGTTACATCTGTTGGCCTCCACAAATCATTTATAACCTGTTTTTTTATATCATTAGAAATTTTAGTTCGTTGGATTTCATCTAACTTTTCAAACATCAACAATTCTTCAGTTGTAAGTGATTTTTTGAACTCTAAATCTTCTATAAGTTCTTTTCTTTTACTATCAAAAGATTCAAATTTAGATTGATTAAGGCTGATATTGGTGTATCCTTCATTTGAGTTATAATCCCCCATTAATGAAAATGGATATGTTGTTTTCAAAATTGAGAATAGTTCTTCGCTTGATAAATTTGAGATGGAATTTCTTACTAATGTTACATGATTCTTTTCCGTTATCTTTTTTGAAACTGATAATGTTTTTACGGATTTCAATGAGAAATATGCTTTATCAATAGATAATACTCCATTTGGATTTTGAGGTAGTTTAACCTTTATAAACAAATCTTTATCCTCTTGAAATATCTTATATAGTTTAGTTGCAGAACCCCTACTGATATTGAATATTTCAGAAATCGTATTGTATATATCAATCCCATCATTCTTTTTTCCTCTACCGCCCAGTTTTTTAAATAATAAATTATCTAACTCATTGAACTCATTTCTTATGATTGTGCCACTTTTCTCCCTTTGTTTATTAAAGTGAATAATAGCAATAATTTCATTTTCAAACGATTTTATTCTTATTGGTACTGATGATATACCTAATTCTAAACAAGCAAAGAACCTACGATGGCCGGAAATGATTTCATAATTTTCATTAACAACAATCGGTTCTAAAATTCCATAAGTTTCAATTGAATTGATAAAATCCCTCTTTAGTTTCTCATCCTCATCGGAAAAGGGCTCATAAATTTTGTAATTATGTGGATGAGGTTTAAGTTTTACTATATCAACTATTTGTACACCCGAATCTTTAACATCATTTTCCGAACCAATTCCACCCTCTATTTCTTCAAATATTTTAATTAGGTTATTTTCATTCCCTAATGCCAAATTATGTTTAGCCATTGAAATTGCTTGTTCATTTGGTTCAACAAACCTACCCTTACCTTTTAATTTTATGCTTGTAACCCCATTTAATCTTGATTTAAGGAACTCCTCTGCCTCTTGTGGGGTAATCGTACCATTTTCCAATTTGAGCTTAATATCTTCGTTCCCTGAACGATTTAACAACATTTCAATACCCTTCTTATCCATTTTCTTCTTGAAATTGGAGAGTTCCTGCCTAATTTTCTTTCTTTCGTTGTAATCCATATTCTTAAATGAACAATTTTGTTCATTCTAAAATACCCGATTTTTTACAAATTTTCACTTTTTTTCATTTTTTCTCATTTTTTTCAGCGGTTTGGGATTCTAACCATATACTTATTATCACGAAATGGTTATAAAATTGGTAGGATGGCCCTCCCTATATACCCTTTCTATATCTAAATATTAGGAAATATGTATATAACAGAACGAAACAAAAGAAGAAAAACAAACCAACAATCAGAGTACAAATCTGGTAATTCTAAATCATACGGCAACTGGTTAGGTAATATGGAATGGAAGTACATGGTTACCATAAGAAAGAATTATAAAACGAGTAGTAATGTTGTTAGAAAAACTGCTAATCAGTTAATCAATGGATTAGAAACAGCCAATAGAGCAGTTTATGTGGGTGAGAAAGATAGTGTTGATTATAGAAACTATCATATCCATATACTTATAAATGGTGATGATAAAGAATCATTATTCAACAATTTGAACCATTATAAAAAGAATCATAAAGCAGATTTAGTTCATATAGAGCCTATAAAGAACAACTATGATGCCGGTATGTATATCACTAAACATTTTAACATAAACACCCTTACGGAATCAGATATAGTATGGGATATAATACAAAAATAAGAATATGGGCTTAGAACAATTTTTAAGTAAAACTGATTTGTTGTTATATAAAAAGATATTACACACAATCATTCAAAAATGGGATACAATTGACCCTGAAACATTATCTGATTTCCTTGAAAAGCTTGGTGAATTACATGGCAATCTCAATAATGTGGTAAAACAAATGAAAACATATTCAATGTATCATCCCGTATCTGATACACCAATTGAATCAAAACGAGTAAAATCAGATAGTGTATCATTAACTGATATTCTACATACTATTAAGAAACAAAGGCGAAAACACAATTAATATATAAAAACTGGAAACTATGTTAAACATTGATAAAAGAATAAGTAAGCAAGAACTTGAAAACATTTTTGGAGTAGATAGAGCTACAATTGAAAATTGGAGAAAAAACCATGGTTTACCAATTATTGAAATCTCATCACATTCAAAGTATATTAGAATAGATGATTTGATTGAATGGGAGAATAAACACAAGGAAAGGTTAATTACCGAATAGCCTGTAAATACATATATATCAACACTTTTTGATAGATTGAATATGATAGTAGATATGCCAACAATCAATCAATCGTAAAAATATCATCAGCCCTTTCAGATAAAGTGGGACAAATTGTCAGATTCATTAAAAGGTTGTAATTTCGCACATATATTTTGTACCCAAAAGTTGGGTATAAAAAGTAAAAAGTAGAATTATAAAATAAAATTTATAACAAGCCAAAATGAACGAATTAGATAAAACATTGAAAAACAACGAGTTAGAGATAAGTAACTCTAACAACAACAATGTTTATGACCCTTTTTATACCCCATCAGAAAATATCAAAGTAACTGATAATCAACCAGTTGGCCCAAAAGGATACTTCTATGTAGAAAGCTATGGTTGTGCGATGAATTTTGCCGACAGCGAAGTGGTAGCTTCTATTCTAGAAGAGAACGGATATGGAAGTACTAGAGATGTAGAAGCCGCGGATTTAATCTTAGTGAATACTTGTTCTGTGAGAGAAAAGGCAGAACAAACTGTTCGTAAACGCCTTACCGAATTTAAGAAATTGAAGCATGCTAAACCTGGATTACTGGTAGGTATTTTGGGTTGTATGGCAGAAAGATTAAAGTCAAAATTATTAGAAGAAGAAAGACTGGTTGATATTGTGGTAGGTCCTGACGCTTATAGAACCCTACCCGATTTAATCAAAGAAGCAGGCACGGGACAAAAAGCGGTGAATGTAA
>JACCDT010163929.1_pt1 | contig 12825 bp, 10 predicted proteins | sample 7446291 | NCBI WGS metagenome assembly JACCDT01 (sample SAMN15323446, study PRJNA562643) | freshwater metagenome | isolation source: river surface water | place: USA:Blue River Watershed | collected 2017-08-17
ACCTTCACGAACTGCGACGCGCCGCCATCCTTCAGGTCGTCGCGGTCGACCGAGGTGATGACGATATGTTCCAGCCCCATCTGCGCGGCCGCGTCGGCCACATTCTGCGGCTCCATCGGGTCGACCGCGCGCGGCATGCCGGTCTTGACGTTGCAGAAAGCGCAGGCCCGCGTGCAGACATCGCCCAGGATCATCACCGTTGCGTGCTTCTTGGTCCAGCACTCCCCGATATTGGGGCAAGCGGCTTCCTCGCAAACCGTATTGAGGTTGAGATCGCGCATCAGTTGGCGGGTCTCGCCGTAACCACGGCTGGTAGGCGCCTTGACCCGGATCCAATCCGGTTTGCGCTGACGTTCGGGCTTGGGAGGGTTCGCCAGGTCGTTCATGTCCCGCCCTCTAGTCTCCTTGCCTCCGCTTGCCAATGGCGCTAGCGCCCTGCGCTGATGGAAGTTGCCGCATTTGCCCCGTTCGCCTCGCCGGTGATCCTGTTTTTCCTTCTTGGCTTACTGGCGTCCGCGCTGCGTTCCGATCTGGCCATTCCCGAAGCCATTGCCAAGGGCATGTCGCTCTATCTGATGGCGGCGATTGGCCTGAAAGGCGGCGTGGCCGTTGCGAAGTCGGGCGTGAATGCAGAGGTGGCCGCGGCGCTCTTGGCCGGGCTGGCGCTAAGCTTTGCCATCCCGATCTTGGCCTATGCCGCCCTCCGCAGTTTCGGTCGGCTCGACCAGATCAATGCGGGCGCCGTTGCTGCGCACTATGGCTCGGTCAGTGTGGTGACTTTCGTCACGGCAAACGAACTGCTTGGTGCAAGCGGTTTAGTTGTCGCCGGTTTCATGGTGGCGGTTCTGGCGGTGATGGAAACACCGGCAATCCTGTCGGGGCTGATGCTGGCCCGGCGCGGAACGACCAGTGATAGCCAGTCCAAGGGTGAACTTCTGCGCGAGGTCTTCCTGAACGCTTCGGTGGTACTCCTTTTGGGCAGCTTTGCCATCGGTCTGATCGCTGGACCAAAGGGCTATGCCGAAGTGCAACCCTTTTTTGAAAGCGGTTTCAAGGGCGTGCTCTGCCTGTTCCTGCTGGATATGGGCCTGATTGCTGCGAGGCGCTTGATCGATGCCCGCGCGCTTAACCTACGGCTGGCCATGCTTGCGATTGCCTTCCCCGTTGTGAACGGGACGTTGGGTGTGGTGATCGGGAACCTGATTGGCCTTGATGCGGCTACTGCCGCGGCAATGGGCGTGCTGTGTGCCAGTGCCAGTTACATCGCTGTGCCGGCCGCGATGCGACTGGCGTTGCCGCAGGCCGACCCGGGGATTTACTTGACCATGTCCTTGTCGATCACTTTTCCCTTCAACATCCTGATCGGGATCAGCCTGTTTGGCGAAATGTCGCGCTGGCTAGGCGCAAGCTAAGGTAAGCCATGATCGAAACCGTTATCCGCAAACGTATCGAGGTCCTGGTCGATAGCCCATTGGTCCGCCGGGTGACCGAGGCCATCGACAAGGCCGGGATCACCGGCTGGTCTGTGCTGCCAGTCACCTCGGGCAGCGGCCGCGACGGTCGTTGGCGCGAAGAACGGGTAATGGGCACTGACAAATCGCTCGTCCTGGCCATATCCTCTGCGGAAAAGGCCGAAACCTTGGTCGAAGCGTTAACACCTATGCTTTCAAGCCACGGTCTGCTGCTGACGATGTGGGATGTCGAAGTGATCCGCGGGGAGCGTTTCTGATGCCAGAATTTGCCGCCCTTTTGAACGGCTACCATCGCTTCCGCCTGGGTGCTTATCGCGACCAGAAGGAGCGGTATGACCGCTTGGCCGAAGAAGGCCAGTCACCCAAGCTGCTGGTGATCGCCTGCTCTGATAGCCGGGTCGATCCCGCACAGGTGTTCGATGTTGACCCTGGCGAGATCTTCGTCGTGCGCAATGTTGCGGCGCTGGTTCCGCCGTTTGAAACGGCGCCCGGTCTCCATGGCGTTTCCGCAGCGCTCGAATTTGCCGTGCAGAAGCTGCAGGTGAAACAGATCGTGGTGATGGGGCACGGCATGTGCGGCGGCTGCAAGGCCGCGCTCAGCAAGGAATTGCACGGTGCCCCGCGCGGCGAAGGCGGCTTCGTGGCAGACTGGATCGGGCTACTGGACGAAGCACGCCAGATGGTTGCGCTTCACCACGGCACAGAAGGGCCAGAAGCCGAACGCGCCATGGAAATGGCCGGGGTGAAGGTTAGCCTATCCAACCTGCGGACCTTCCCCCAGATTCTGGCCAAGGAACGCCAAGGCACCCTGAAGCTGCGGGGCGTATTCTTTGCAATCAGCGATGGCGTATTGCACGTGCTTGACGAAGCTACCGACGAGTTCTCACCCGCCTGACACCCACAGAAAAGGGCGGCAGTTTCCCGCCGCCCCTTTCCTATATTGCGATAGTATCGATCAGACGGCGGGGATCGTCTTGCCCTTCGCGATCAGAGTCCACAGCTGAGCAATGCCCTTGCGCGGACCATCAACCTTGGCAAGTGCCGCTTCGGCTTCAGCCATCTTACCCTGCTTGATCAGCGCAATGCCAAGGCGCAGATTGGCGCCGGCCATATCGACACCGGGCTTACCCAGCGCGATCTGGTACAATTCGGCAGCCTTCGCATCCTGATCATAGCTGAGCAGTGTATCAGCACCGATCAGCACGGTCTTCACGGTGGCAGCAGAAGCACGAGCATCGCGTTCCAGGCCAGCCAGCGAGGCCTTGTCCGCAGCAAGGCGGCGGTTGGCTTCCGCCAGAGCATCACGCACGAACGGGTCAGTCGCCTGCAGTGCCGTTGCCTTAATCCCCTGGTTGGCGACCTTGATGACTTCACCCGGATAAAGCACGCCAACCTTGCCAACAGCAGACTGCATATATTCAATGTATTCGCGCTGCACCGACTGGCTGCTGCTGTTCAGGGCACCGGCCTTGTCCAACGCGCGCGAGATATCGAGCGAATCTGCAGGGCCAAAGTTGCCACGCTCACGCAGAATCTGGCCGGCAGCGACCCAGCCAAGCTGGGTGGGATAGAATTCGGCGCGACGGATGGCCCATTCCGCGGCATCGGGGCTCTTGCTCTGGTACGAAATCAGCACTGCGCGTTCGAGCACGTCCGCAGCAGGCACCTGGCCGGCGGCGACCGAAGTCTCGACAAGGTCCTTGATCGTGGCCAGTGCATCGGCCGGGCGTCCGGCAGAGTTCTGCGCCTCGGCCAGCAGGCCCTTCACGTCATTGCCGTTGTAGCCAGCGGCGATCGCGGCCTTGAGTGAGGCTTCGGCAGCGGCAAAGTCCTTCATGTCAAAGGCAAAGCCGGCAGCGTAATAGTTGTACTTGCCCACTTCCGTGGCCGGAACATTGCCGCTTTCGATCATCGAGACCAGGCCGCGGCGCTGCATCGCCTTGTCAACCGCCAGGCCTCCGTAAGTGAAAGTCAGCTGTCCGGCGAAGAACTTGTCTGCGTCATTGCCGGTCTTGGTGAACAGCTCATCCACCTTGGCCTTTTCGGCGGTCAGCAGTCCGCCAAGGGCCGCGACGGAGGCATCGTATTGACCGCGGGCCGCATCCTGCGCCGCCCGGCCACGAGCCGAGCGATAGGCGCGCTCGGTTTCAGAGACCTTCGCCTTGGCGGCGATAACATCGGGGCGCTTGGCTGCCGCATCGAGCATCGTCTTGAGTTCGGTGTAGGCCGGGATGAAAGCCTTGGTCGGCTGTGGAGCCTTGGCCGCAGTCTTCTTGTCATCCTTCTTCTGGGCCTGAGCCGGGGTGGCGACCACGCCAACGGCGGCGAACGAAACCAATGCCATCGCAAGGGCATAGGCCGGGCGGGTCAAATAGTGGGTGCCACGCATCGTTTACTTCACTCCTCGTACCGCCCGAGCATAATCTCGGACGCAACTTCCATCGTGCCTGCTACTGGCGTCAAAAGGCCAGCTTGGCAACTGTTGCAGCCACCTAACAGCCGGGCAGTGAACGCGCGTTGAATGCAACTGGTCGTGTTCATTCCGTCGAGCAGCCATGAGTGTGGAAAAATTGCGAAGGCGGGGCGGATGCGGTGGTCTTTCTGGCGGCTATGGCCTAGTCGGCTCAATACGACTTTCCCGCCAACAATCGGCCGATATTCCGCGTGAGCGACAACCAAGACATTCCCGAATTCGAAGGCACCGAACCCACTGGTCCGGAGGGCGAATTTCAGCGCGTCGACATCGTCGATGAGATGAAGACCAGCTATCTCGATTACGCGATGAGCGTGATCGTGAGCCGCGCCCTTCCCGACGTGCGCGACGGCCTTAAGCCGGTTCACCGCCGCATTCTGTTTGCCAGCCAGGAAGGCGGCTTTGTTGCCGGTCGGCCCTATCGCAAGAGCGCCAAGATCGTTGGTGACGTGATGGGTAACTATCACCCGCACGGCGACAGCGCGATCTACGATGCCCTGGCGCGCATGACCCAGGACTGGTCGATGCGCCTGCCGCTGATCGATGGTCAGGGCAACTTCGGCTCGATGGACCCCGATGCGCCGGCTTCGATGCGCTATACTGAAGCGCGCCTGGCCAAGGTCGCCAATTCGCTGCTGGATGATCTCGACAAGGATACCGTCGATTTCGCCGACAACTATGACGGTTCGCGCCAGGAGCCGACCGTCCTGCCAGCCCGTTTCCCCAACCTGCTGGGCAATGGTGCCGGCGGGATCGCGGTGGGCATGGCCACCAATATTCCGCCGCATAACCTGGGCGAAGTGATCGATGGCTGCCTAGCCTATATCGAAAACCCGGCGATTACCTCGGAAGAGCTGATCCAGATTATTCCGGGGCCGGACTTCCCCACTGCCCCGCTGATCCTTGGCACGGCCGGCGCGCGCTCCGCCTATCTGACCGGGCGTGGTTCGGTGATCCTGCGCGCGCGGCATGAGGTTGAAGAAGGCCGCGGTGATCGTCGCTCGATCGTGCTGACCTCGATTCCCTACCAGGTCGGCAAGAACGGTTTGGTCGAAAAGATTGCCGAAGCCGCCAAGGACAAGCGGATCGAAGGCATCTCTGACATCCGTGACGAATCGAGCCGTCTGGGCGTGCGCGTGGTGATTGATCTAAAGCGCGATGCCACCCCCGAGGTTGTTCTGAACCAGCTTTGGCGCAACACCCCGGCACAAAGCTCGTTCCCGGCAAACATGCTGGCGATCCGCGGCGGCCGGCCCGAAGTGCTGACGCTGCGCGATATCATCAGCAGCTTCATTACCTTCCGCGAGGAAGTGATCACCCGCCGCACCAAGTTCGAACTGAACAAAGCACGTGACCGGGCCCACATCCTGCTTGGTCTGGTGGTTGCCGTTACCAATCTTGATGAAGTGGTGCGGATCATTCGTGGGTCGCCCAATCCGGCATCGGCGCGCGAAGCATTGCTGACGCGCGAATGGCCGATTGGCGATATCGCCCCCTACATCAAGCTGGTCGAGGCGATTGAGCCGAGCGCCGAACAGGAAGGCGGCACCTATCGCCTGTCCGAAGTTCAGGTGAAGGCAATCCTTGACCTGCGGCTGCATCGCCTGACTGCGCTGGGCCGGGACGAGATCGGTGACGAGCTTAAGGAACTGGCCCTGGCGATCGAGGAATATCTCTCGATCCTGGCGGACCGGGTGAAGCTCTATGGCGTGATGAAGGACGAACTGGTCCTGATCCGCGAGGCTTATGCCACGCCGCGCGTGTCGGAGATTACCGCCGCTGCCGACGGAATCGACGATGAAGACCTGATCGAGCGCGATGAAATGGTCGTGACCGTGACCATGGATGGCTACATCAAGCGTACTCCGCTCTCGACCTTCCGTGCGCAGAACCGGGGCGGCAAAGGCCGCGCTGGCATGGCGACCAAGGACGAGGACGTCGTCACCAACATGTTCGTGACCAGCACCCATAATCCGGTGCTGTTCTTCTCCACCGCAGGAAAGGTCTATCGCCTCAAGGTATGGCGCCTGCCCGAGGGTGGACCGGCGACGAAGGGCCGCCCAATCGTCAACCTGCTGCCGGCGCTCGACAAGGATGAAACGATCCAGACCGTGCTGCCGCTGCCCGAGGACGAGGCAGAATGGGGCAAGCTCTCGGTGGTCTTCGCCACGGCCAAGGGTAACGTCCGCCGCAACGCGATGGATGCCTTTGCCAATATTCCCTCTAACGGGAAGTTTGCGATGCGGTTTGAGGAAGGCTCGGAAGATCGCCTAATCGGCGTGGCCCTGCTCGAAGCCAGCGACGACGTGTTGCTCGCAACCCGTCAGGGCAAGGCCATTCGGTTTGCCGGTGACGAAGTGCGCGAGTTCACAAGCCGCACCTCGACCGGCGTGCGCGGCATGCTGCTGAAGGGTGACGACGAGGTGATCAGCCTCTCGATCCTCCACCGCGTTGGCACGGCCAGCGAAGAGCGCGAAGAATACGTCAAGTTCGCGCCCTGGAAGGGTGAGAAGGAAGGCGAACCTGCGATGTCGTCAGATCGCTATGCCGAATTGCAGGCGCGCGAACAGTTCATCCTGACCGTCTGTGCCAATGGTTATGGCAAGCTCAGCTCGGCCTACGAATATCGGCGGACTGGCCGTGGCGGCCAAGGGATCACCAATATCGACAACATCGCCCGCAACGGGCCGGTAGTTGCCAGCTTCCCGGCAAGCCAGGCCGACCAGCTAATGATGGTGACCGATCAGGCCAAGCTGATCCGCCTGCCGCTTGATAGCCTGCGCGTGATCGGGCGTGGGTCAGCCGGGGTACGGCTGTTCAACGTGGCCGACCAGGAGCACGTCGTTTCGGCAGTGCGCCTGGCGGATGATGGCAGCGATGACGGCGAAGGTGCGGAAGCTGCCGATGCCGCTGCCGAACCCGAAGCGCCGGACGGCGGCACTGTGCACTGATGGGCGTGCAGGTCGATCCCTCTGGCGGGGCGTGCGGAGCACGCATCACCGGGATCGACCTGAAGGCTCCGCTCGATAGCGCAACGGTTGCAGCGATCCGGTCGGCCTGGCTGGAGCATCACGTCCTGTCCTTTCCCGACCAGTTCCTGAACGATGACGAACTGGAGCGCTTTACGCTGTCGTTCGGCCAGTTCGGAGAGGATCCGTTCTTTGCACCGATCGCCGGGCGCCAGCACATCGCCGCGATTCGCCGCGAGGCGCATGAGCAAACCCCGCTGTTTGCCGAGAACTGGCACGCGGACTGGTCGTTCCAGGCTCGTCCGCCTTCGGGCACCTGCCTGAATGCGATTGAAGTCCCGCCCGTTGGCGGGGATACCCTCTTCGCGAACCAGCACCTTGCGTGGGAGGCCCTCTCCCCTGCCCAGCAAGCCCGCTATGCCGCTCTGATTGCCATCCATTCGGCCAAGCTGCCCTATGCGCCCGATGGCACCTATGGCGCGAAGGACAAGGGGCGCAGCATGGACATCCGGCCAAGCGAGGCTGCGTTTGCCACCCAGACCCATCCGCTGGTCCCGGTCCATCCCGAAACCGGGCGACGCGGGTTTTATTCGACGCTTGGCTACATCATCGGCATCGAGGGTATGGCGCAGGATCAGGCCATCGCCCTGCTGATGGAATTGCAGGCCTGGCAAGGCGATGATCGGTTTGTCTTCGCACAGAAGTGGGAACCGGGGATGCTGGTGATGTGGGATAACCGTTCGGTCCTCCACAAGGCGACCGGCGGCTATGAAGGGTATCGCCGCGAACTGCATCGCACCACGATCGCGGCCTGGGACGGTTAGCGCCCGCCGCTTCACAACCTGCAATGCCCGCGCCACAAGCAGACCGTCCGACTCGGCACCCGGCCGCCGGACACACATTTTGAGAGAGGGAATATCCATGAAGACCCGCGCCGCCGTTGCCTTTGCCCCGAAGCAGCCGCTCGAAATTGTCGAGCTGGATCTCGAAGGCCCCAAGGCGGGCGAAGTGCTGGTTGAAATCATGGCGACCGGCGTTTGCCACACCGATGCCTATACGCTCGACGGGTTGGACAGCGAGGGCATCTTCCCCTCAATCCTTGGCCACGAAGGTGCCGGAATCGTGCGTGAAATTGGCGCTGGTGTCACCTCGGTCAAGCCGGGGGACCACGTAATCCCGCTCTACACTCCCGAATGTCGCCAGTGCAAATCCTGCCTCTCGGGCAAGACCAACCTCTGCACCGCGATCCGCGCGACCCAGGGCCAGGGTCTGATGCCCGATGGCACGAGCCGGTTCTCCTACAAGGGGCAGACCATCTACCATTACATGGGCTGCAGCACCTTTTCCAACTTCACGGTTCTGCCTGAAATCGCAGTAGCCAAGATTCGCGAAGACGCACCGTTCCAGTCCAGCTGCTATATCGGCTGCGGCGTTACAACCGGAGTTGGCGCCGTGATCAACACGGCCAGGGTTCAGGTCGGGGACAATGTTGTGGTCTTCGGTTTGGGGGGGATTGGCCTCAACGTCATCCAGGGCGCTCGTCTGGCTGGCGCGAACAAGATCATCGGCGTGGATATCAACCCGGACCGCGAGGAATGGGGGCGCCGCTTTGGCATGACCGAATTTCTCAACTCCAGCGGCATGAGCCGCGAGGACGTTGTCGCCAAGATTGTCGCCATGACTGATGGTGGCGCTGATTACACCTTCGATGCCACCGGGAACACCGATGTGATGCGCATGGCGCTGGAGGCCTGCCACCGTGGCTGGGGCACCTCGATCATCATCGGCGTGGCTGAGGCAGGCAAGGAAATCGCCACTCGCCCGTTCCAGCTGGTCACCGGTCGCAATTGGCGCGGCACGGCCTTCGGCGGGGCAAAGGGCCGGACTGACGTGCCAAAGATCGTCGACATGTACATGCAGGGCAAGATCGAAATCGATCCTATGATTACCCACGTCATGGGGCTGGAAGAGATCAACACTGCTTTTGACCTGATGCATGCCGGCAAGTCGATCCGCTCGGTCGTGGTGTTCTGATGTTCAGCCACGTCACCATCGGTGCCGATGATATCGGGGTTACCAAGCAATTCTATGACGCCACGCTCGGGGCATTGGGTGCCCCTCCCGGCGAGATCGATGTCCGTGGGCGGCTGATCTACAATCACGCGGGTGGGCGGCTCCTGATCACCAAGCCATTGAACGGACAGCCAACCAACGGCGGCAATGGGCACACGCTCGGTTTTCTGGCGGCCACTCCGGCGCAGGTCGATGCCTGGCATGCCGCTGGCCTGGCGCATGGCGGAACGGCGATCGAAGATCCGCCCGGTGAGCGCCATGTCCCTGATGGCCGCGTACTCTACCTCGCTTACCTACGCGACCCATCGGGCAACAAGCTGTGCGGGTTCCACCGGGTAAAATGATGGAAACCGTCACAACCAACCGCGGCCACGACGGCACGCAGGGCGTCTATACGCACCAGTCGGCACGCACCGGCACACCAATGACCTTCTCGGTGTTTGTGCCCGACCATGCGCCCGGCGCGAAGCTTCCGGTCCTATGGTACCTGTCCGGACTGACCTGCACCCACGCCAATCTCACCGAAAAGGGTGAATACCGGGCGGCCTGCGCCGAGCATGGCGTGATCTTCATTGCGCCTGACACCAGCCCGCGGGGTGATGGTGTGCCTGACGATGAAGCCTATGATTTCGGCAAGGGAGCCGGCTTTTACGTTGATGCCACGGAAATGCCTTGGGCGACCAATTTCCAGATGCGCAGCTATATCGAACAAGAGCTGCCTGCGCTGATCGCCGCACACTTCCCCGCCGACATGACCCGACAGGGTATCACGGGCCATTCGATGGGTGGACACGGCGCACTGACCATCGGCCTGCGCAATCCGGATCGCTTTCGCTCTGTCAGCGCTTTTGCGCCAATCGTCAGCCCGCTCCATTGCCCCTGGGGGGAAAAGGCGCTGCGGGGCTATCTGGGTGGCGATAAGGCCACTTGGCGCGAATACGACGCCTGCGCCCTGATTGAGGATGGCGCGCGGCTGCCTGACCTGCTTGTCGACCAAGGTGATGCCGACAACTTCCTGCACGAGCAGCTCAAGACCGGACTGTTGGTGATGGCCTGCCGCAAGGCGGGCATCCCGGCCACGATCCGAATGCAGCCGGGGTACGACCACTCCTACTACTTCATATCGACCTTCATGGCCGATCATGTTGCATGGCACGCCGCACGCCTGAAAGCGTGACCTGAAGTGCCAATCTGGGTGTGGGGATGTTGGTAGCGGAGGAGGGACTCGAACCCCCGACACGCGGATTATGATTCCGCTGCTCTAACCGGCTGAGCTACTCCGCCCCGAACAGGCATTGGCACCACAAGGCGCCCCGGCAGGCGGGCCACTTAGGGTGCGGCGCTGCGCTCGTCAACCACTCACTTTGCCGCGGAACGGCCAAAGCCCCACCACTTGCCAGTGGGGGTTGCAGTATCGGTGCAAACCAAGGCCAGTAAAGGCAAATTGCCGAGGCAAGATCGTGTGTGCCAGTTCGGCTTGCAGCGCCTTTGCCGCCTCGGGCGTGACCTTGTTTTGCACGGTGATGTGCAATCGCGGCTTGTGCTGGTCCTGCACGGTAAGCATTCCGTGGAAAAGTTCAGCGATCTCTGCACGACGGGACAGCATTTCCTGACTGTCCAGCGCCAGAGCAGTCCCCCTTCCCAGGTTCATCAGCCCAGTCAGCTCCGCCCTGGGTGGCCTATACTCAGCCGCTACTCGGCTGAGCACGGCCGGAAGTTCATCGCGCAGCGATGGCGCAAGCGCGTGAAACAGCGTGACATGAGCGGCCAGGTGATTCCGTTCGGGCGGAAAGTGCCGCTTACGCAAGTCGTTGGCCCAGCGAAACAAATCCGCTGGCAACTCCGCTGTAACAATGAACGGTTCGAAGGCCATTTGTGCCTTATACCCTGAGGGGCGGCAGGCTGGGAGGGGTGGGGTATGCCTGCCGCCCCTGCACCGGAACGCCGCCAAGCCGTCCCAGTACCCTTGGGGTGACGCGCAGATACGCCCGCGCCTGTAATCTGACTAACGTGGACTTCTGGATTGAGTGATCGCCGCAGGCGATCAGTCAAACGCGCTTGCCCGAATCGCGCACGAATTACAGGCTGCAACCGGGAGGATTAATCCATGACTGCTACGCGCCATCGCCGGCTTACCGGCACTGCCCTGCTCACCCTTGCTCCGCTGTTGCTGGCCCAGGCCCCGGCGCCAGAAGCGCCCAAGCCGGCAACTCCGGCAACACTTGCGGCCCAACGCGCTGTCGCCGCCGCTTTGCCCATTGACGATGACCGCGACGCCACCTTCGCCCGGCAGGGTTTCCTGGGAACGCGGACCGATCCGCTGATCAAGGCCGCAGATGGCAGGCCGGTTTGGAACCTAGCCGCTTATGATTTCGTGGCGGGAGCATCACCCGACACGGTCAATCCGTCGCTGTGGCGCCATATTGGCATTCTGCGCCAGCATGGCCTGTTTCAGGTCGCTGACGGCGTCTGGCAGGTGCGAGGCTTCGATATTTCGAACATGACTGTGGTTCGCGGCGCGACAGGTTGGATCGTCATCGATCCGCTGACCGGCCGCGAGACGGCGCGGGCGGCGATTGACCTCGTCAACGAAAAGCTTGGCAAGCGCCCGGTTACCGCAGTAGTTTATAGCCATAGCCATGGCGATCACTTCGGCGGTGTGCGCGGCGTGGTCGATGAAGCCGATGTGAAGGCTGGCAAGGTGTCAATCATCGCCCCTGCCCATTTCATGACCGAAACCGTTTCAGAGAACATCATGGCCGGCGCGGCGATGGGGCGACGGGTCAATTATCAGTTCGGGACTGGCTTGCCGCCTAGCCCGCAGGGGCAAATCGGCAGCGGGATCGGTGCCGGGGTCTCCGGTGCAGAAATCACCCTGATCACGCCGACCGACACGATCAACAAGACGGGCGAGACCCGCATTGTGGATGGCGTGCCGATGGAATTCCAGATCGTGTCAGGCAGTGAGGCTCCATCCGAACTCAACGTCTACATCGCGCCGACCCGGACGTTCCTATCATCGGAAATGACCACCTGCTCGCTGCACAACATTCTGACTCCGCGCGGAGCCAAGGTACGTGATACGCGTCTATGGGCGGGCTACATCGACGAGGCCTTGCAGACCTGGGGCGGTCGCAGCGACACCCTGATCTCAAGCCACTGCTGGCCGCGTTTCGGCACAAGCGAGGTTACCGGTGCCCTCGCCTCTAACCGTGACAACTACCGCTATCTCCATGACCAGACCGTCCGCCTGATGAACAAGGGCGAGACGATGCACGAGATCGCGGAAGAGCTGAAGCAGCCACCCGACATCGCCAAGGATTGGTTCAACCACGGCTATTACGGGACCTACAACCACAATTCCAAGGCAGTCTACCAGTTCTATCTGGGCTGGTACGATGGCAACCCGGCCAACCTGAATGCCCATTCACCGGTTGAGCGCGCCAAGCGTCTGCTAGCGGCAATGGGCGGTAGCAAGAAAGCCTTCTCGGCAGCGCGCAAGGCCTTCGATGCTGGCGACTATCGCTGGTCGTCCGACTTGCTCAGCCAGATCGTTTTTGCTGATCCCGCGAATAAATCCGCTCGTCTGTTGCTGGCCGACAGCCTGGAGCAACAGGGGTATCAGGCGGAGAGCGCGATCTGGCGGAACCAGTTCCTGACTGGCGCAAAGGAGCTGCGTGAGGGTGTAAAGATCCGGCCGACAAACGCACAGAATGCCGACATGATTGCGTCTGTGCCCACGCAGGAATTGCTCGATTCAGTCTCGACCCGCTTTGATCCGAGCAAGCTTGGCGGGAAGACGATGGGGATTAACCTGGTGATGCCCGAGCGGCAGGAA
>JACCDT010022679.1_pt1 | contig 12807 bp, 5 predicted proteins | sample 7446291 | NCBI WGS metagenome assembly JACCDT01 (sample SAMN15323446, study PRJNA562643) | freshwater metagenome | isolation source: river surface water | place: USA:Blue River Watershed | collected 2017-08-17
GTTTAATCATCAACATGTCAAATCTTAAGACAAAAAGCGCTCAAAGACATTTTAAAAAAATCGCCTTGGTAGGCAAATACCAGGCGGATGGCTTTGCGCACATGCTTTTAAACCTCTCCAATATCCTCAAAAACTTAGGGTGCGAGGTCTTTTTAGAGGCAGAAACAGCTCAAAACACAACGATTACTCAGATTCCAAGTGTTGCTGCCAAAGACTTTCAATCAAATATTGATTTGGTGATTGTCTTGGGTGGTGATGGCACCATGCTTGGTATCGCAAGACAAATTGCAGGTCAAGATGTCCCTTTGATTGGTATCAACATGGGCACCCTGGGTTACATGACTGACATTCCACTGCAAGACGTTGAATTAGTTTTAACCGAGATGCTCAAAGGCCATCATGAGGCTGATAACCGATATCTACTTGAAGCCGAGGTTTTTAGAAACGATCAAGTCATAGGTTCAGGCTCTGCCTTGAATGATGTTGTTGTGAATCGTTCTGGCATCTCAGGCATGCTTGAGCTCACTGTCCGGGTGAATGGTCAGTTCATGTACAACCAACGATCTGATGGATTGATTGTGGCAACACCCACTGGTTCAACGGCCTACGCAATGTCTGCAGGCGGCCCGATTCTTCACCCATCAGTGGCAGGCGTGGTGCTAGCACCGATTGCCCCTCACGCTCTTTCTAATCGCCCGATTGTTTTGCCAAGTGATTCATTGATTGAAATTGAATTAATTGGCGGCAAAGATGTCAGCGTTAACTTTGACATGCAATCACTGACTCAGCTTCAAGTGGGCGATCAAATCAGAATCAAGAAATCTCAAAAAACAATCACGCTGCTTCATCCAATTGATCACAGCGATTACAGAGCTCTTCGACAGAAGTTGCACTGGAACGAACACCCTTCTTCTTTCTAACCATGTTACGCAGCTTATATATTCGCGACTTTGTGATTGTCGATGAACTAGACATCGATTTAGAAAGTGGCTTCACCGTTCTAACTGGAGAGACTGGCGCAGGCAAATCTATTTTGCTGGACGCACTTTCTTTGGCCATGGGAGAACGCGCAGATCCAAGCCAAATCAGAGAAGGTAAAAATCGTGCAGAGATATCTGCAATTTTTTCTTTGAGCGACCCTCTTAAAAAAATCATTTCCTCTTGGCTAGAAGAGCAAGACTTTGCCACCGAAGATGATGGTTCAACCATCATTCTTAAAAGAGTCATTGATACCTCAGGGCGTAGTAAAGCTTTCATCAATGGTGGCACAGCCACATTGAGTCAACTCAAAGAACTTTCAAGCTTCTTGGTTGATATCCATGGACAGCATGCACATCAATTACTTCTTAAGTCCGGAGCGCAAAGAGATCTTTTAGACAATCAAGCAAATCTTGATGGGCTGGTTGCAGAAGTCAAACAACTCTATCAAGCCTGGCAAACAGCCAAGAAGCAATTAGAGCTTGCAAAGAATGCTGGCGAGAACTTACAAAAAGAACAAGAGCGTTTGGCATGGCAGCTTGAGGAACTCGATGCACTAGCACCACAAGCTGGTGAGTGGGCAGAGATTGAACAAGACCACGCACGCTTAGCAAATGCAGCCAAACTCATTGAAGGCTCGCAAAATGCAATTCAAGCACTCCAAGACCAAGAAGGTAATGCTGAAGAGCTACTCTCTAAGGCATTTCATGAGATTGCTGATTTAGCCAAACTGGATAGCAATTTAGAAGATGCAAAAATTGCCATTGAATCTGCTCAAATACAAATTGGTGAAGCAAGCCACAGCCTCAATCGCTATTTGCAAAAAATAGACGTCGATCCTGAGCGCCTAGCAACTGTTGAAGAACGCTTGAAGTCACTTCACAGCGCGGCTAAAAAATTCAAAGTGATACCCAATGATCTTCCTGAAAAATGGGCAGAGATTCAGGAACAGGTCACTGCGATCAAAAACTCACAAGACTTGGGTGCACTTGAGCAAAATCTCAGCAAAACTTTGGCGGCTTACTTAAAGAGTGCCAAAAAGTTGAGCCAAGAAAGAATCGCAGCAGCAAAAACATTAGAAACTCTAGTAACAGCAGCCATGCAAGACTTGGCCATGGCAGGCGGTGTATTTGCAATCCAAATTGAAGCTCTTGAAGAAGGCAATGCTCATGGGTTAGAGCAAGTTGAATTCTTGGTAGCTGGTCATCCTGGTGCAACACCTAAGCAGCTGGCAAAAGTAGCCTCTGGTGGCGAGCTGGCTCGAATCAGTCTAGCCATCAGTGTAATCACCTCTGAAGCAAGCCAAATTCCAACCTTGATTTTTGACGAAGTAGATTCAGGGATTGGTGGAGCCGTTGCGGAAACAGTTGGCAAGCGTTTAAAAGAATTAGGGCAAGCGCATCAAGTCTTGTGCGTGACCCACTTACCTCAAGTGGCTGCAGAAGGTCATCAACATTGGAAGGTTGCAAAACAAAGCCAAGACAATGTGACCATCTCAAGCATGCAAATCTTGAGCAGACAAGAACGTGTTGAAGAAATTGCCAGGATGCTGGGTGGCGCTGAAATCACAGACACCACCAGACGTCACGCCCGAGAATTACTCGGTAAGTAACACCCTCTCCCAAAGCTCCTTAACGGTAGCGCGCGCCTCAAACAAAGCAGTATCCATTTCTTCTTGAGAGACCCTGGTTTTATCAGCCCCATCCAATCTGATTCGATGCTGGTATTCGCGATAAAGACGATAAGCATTCGCAGCCTTCAGTGCCTGATCACTTGGAATCAAACCTTCTTCACTGGCCAAAGATAACAAGGCGATATTTCCTAAGTTACCCAAAAGTATTGGATGACCTTGGCTGAAACGCAAGACCAAATACTGAACAATGAATTCAATATCAACCATGCCACCGCTGTCATGCTTGATATCAAATAAGCCTGAGTCATTGGGGTGGCCTTCGCTGACCTTTTGGCGCATCTCTAAAATTTCTCGTTTGAGTAAAGCTTCGTTTCTTTCCTGGGCCAATACTTCTGATCTGATTTTTTCAAACTTCTCGCCAATTGCCACATCACCCGCACAAAAACGTGCGCGAGTTAAAGCCTGATGCTCCCAAAGCCATGCCGAGTTATCACCCTCGCGCAATTGATAACGTCTAAATGAATCAATGCTGGTCACCAATAATCCTGCTGCGCCATTCGGTCTTAAACGAGTATCAATTTCAAAAAGAATGCCTGCTGAAGTAGACGCCGTGAGCCATGCAATCAAACGCCTTGCAAACAAGGCGTAGATTTCCCCTGCATTCTGATCAGACTCCGGAGCATCGTACAAAAAGACAATGTCCAAATCAGATGCGTAGCCCAGCTCTTTGCCACCAAGCTTGCCGTAGGCAATCACTGCAAAGGAAGGTGGGATCACTTCATTTAACTGGAACTTCTTGGCCACCATTGGCCAGACCCTTTCCAGAGTCAAACCAAGAATTAAATCAGCCAACGCAGACAATCGATCACTTACTTTTTCAATCGGCAATGGCTCGTCTCGCCCAATACCCAATTCTGCTAACAAGGTCAGGAATGTCTCCGTGTGATGAACTTGCCTCAGAATATCCATGGCTTGCTCTGCTTGGTCCCCATTGTCCATCGCATCATCGAGCAAAATATTGACGTCATCTTTGAGCTTTGTCCAATAAACGGCAGGATGATCCTCTGGTGTGTACTGACCTTGACCGGTCAACAAATCATCCAATAAGTGTGGGTGCTGAATCAAATAATCAGTGCCCCACTTAGAAGCTGAAATCAATGAGATCAGCCTACTCAAAATATGAGGATACTCACTTAACAACGCAAGATACGATGCACGCCTAGAGATTGAATCCAATAAATTCATCATTCTCACCATGACCTCATCCGATCTTGATAAGGCCCAGCCCTGCTGCTCCACATAACTCATGGCTGCAGACATCGATTGGGTGAACTTTCTTCTCGATGAGTCAGATAAAGAGCGCCAACGTGCACTACCCCACCACTCATTCCATTTCTCAGTCAAAGCCAAATACTCAGCAGGTGGCGTCCAAACCGCAATATTGGCGCCATTCTCATCAACTTCTGCTTGATGCTTTTTCAACACAAAAGCATCGGCAAATAATTTGGCCACATTGTCTCGGTGTTGCGCCAATTGCTTTTTGAACTCATCCAAGGTGGCATGGCCCATCGCCAAGCCCAATCTTTGCTGAGAAGCATCATCTCCAGGCAGATGATGTGTTTGAGCATCTTCCCAATACTGCAGGCGATGCTCCAACTTTCTAAGATAGATATAAGCATTGGTCAGCTGGTCAAGCTCCACTTGACCAATCAACTGACGCTCAAAAACAGCTTTCAAAACTTCTAAAGTTGGGCGGATTCTCAAACCTGGGTCTTGACCGCCGCGCACCAACTGAAACATTTGCGCCATGAATTCAATTTCACGAATTCCCCCGCGCCCCAACTTAACATCCGCCGCTCTTTCTGGATGTAACAGGCTGCGCTTTTCAGCTTCCTGCTGAATTTGCCCATGCAACTCTCTGATTGCAGCAATCACACCAAAATCAAGATAGCGCCTATAGACAAAAGGTCTGACCAAATCTTGTAAACCTTTTTGGGATCTTTCATAAGCAGGCATATCAGGCAAGGGATAAATCATGCGCCCCTTAATCCATGCATACCTCTCCCATTCACGACCCTGAACACAGAAGTATTCTTCAAGCATTCCCAAGCTACAAACCAGAGGACCAGAATCGCCATTGGGTCTTAGGCGCATATCCACTCTGAATATAAAACCTTCAGATCTTAATTCGCTCAATAAAGCAATCAGGCGCTTACCAACCCGGGTGTACCACTCTTGATAAGAAATACTTCTTGAACCACCCTGAGTTTCCCCCTCTTCCTCGTACAAAAAGACCAAGTCAATGTCAGATGACACATTGAGTTCACGCCCACCTAGCTTACCCATGCCAACAATCATCATGGGCGAATAATCTCCATGCTGATTGAGTGGCTCACCAACCATTGGTTTGATATCTTGTCGGATCGCCTCAATTGCCACGGCAGTGACCTTTTCAGCAAAGCAACTCATGGCCTGTGTCACTTCTTGAACATCCGCTGCGCCATTAAAATCTCGGGCAGCGATCAGCAACATGAACTTCTGACGTGCAAGACGTAAATTAGCAGCTAAATCATCAATACTTTGCACTTGATTTGCCTGAGTTGGCAGTGCTGCTTTTAGCAGACCATCAATCACAGCTTCGCTCACAGGGCTTGCAGCCATTTCGCCAATTTCCAAAGACCATTCTGGGCGGGCAGTTAACCAACGCACGGCATAGGCTGAATGGTCTAAAAGTAAGGAAAGTTTTGAATGAATTGTTGTCATAGGTATCATGTTATCGCTATCAATACCTGCTCGGCTACAGCATAATTACAAAAATGTCATGGTTATCCAATTTCAACCCTCTAGGAAGCATCCGTCAGCTTAAAGTTGACGAGCGCAGACTTGCCATTTGGAAAAAAAGAGCTCAATGGCTACTTTTGGTGATTGCCCTGCTTTTTATTGCGACTCAACTGTTGACGCGCTTTTACATCTGGCCACAAGTTGAAAAAAATAAAGCCTCTTTTGAACAGGTGATCAGCCAAACGCTGGGCGTTAATTTAAAAATTGAAAAAATTGAAACTAGTTGGGATTTTCTTTGGCCAGCCTTCAAAATCGACAATATCAAGGTTTATGAACTTGACGATTCCAATACACCCAAACTAAGCATTCCTCAAGTAACAGGAAAGTTATCTTGGGAGACTCTATGGAAACTAAAACCTCATTTTCATGAACTCAGCTTCGATGATGCTTCGATTCAGATACAAAGAGATTCAAAAGGCAACTGGAATATTGCCGGCATCAAACTAGATCAATCAAGTGCTGGTTATAAATTTGGTAATTGGCTATTTGAACAAGACAGCATAGAAGTTAAAAACGCCAAAATTAATTGGCTGGATCAACGCTTTCAAAGCAGTCAATATTCTCTAGAAATAGAATCTCTTGGATTAAAGAATGCTTGGTTCAGGCATTCCATTGACCTAAATATCAAAACACCATGGCATTCAAATGCCGCATCAATTAAGGCTGATTTCAGACACAGTATTTTTGGCAATGCAGGCAACTGGAAAGACTGGATCGGTAGACTTGAGTGGCAAATCAACGAACTCAACATCGCCAAGGTCAATCAATTATTTGACAGTCCTATCGATGTTATTTCTGGCCAACTTAACTCTCAGGGACGCACCTACATCGATGGTGGCGCACTGGATGGCGGCTCAACAAAACTTGCTGCACAAAATCTTCACATTGAATGGCCACGCCTAGGCGCACCGCTCAAGATTGCAAGAGTAGAGGCGGAACTAGAGCAAAAAACCGCCGGCAAAAAAATGTCTGTCAGCGCTCCTTTGCTAAAGTGGCAAGTGAATGAGCAGTCTGCTTCAAAGGAACTTAACGGCATCAGCATTTACTGGGATATGGCTACCCATATTGATGCGATCACTCACGCTGGAGTTAAAGCGGATGAGATTGATATCAACCTGGTTGAGCAACTGGCGAAACAATTTCCTCTTCCAAAAGACATCACTGAGTTCATGAAGCAATACCAACCCTCAGGGATGTTAAAAAATTTAGATGCTAACTGGCATGCTGAGGCGAGCAAACTGCCTTTTAATATAAAAATTCCAGGGTTCAAGGAATCTCATTACAAACTCTCATTTGATTTTGAAAAAGCCTACCTCAAGCCTGAGAAAAAAGGCCTGCTTTCTATAGCTAACCTGACAGGCAGACTCTATGCAACTGAGCTTGGCGGTGAGCTTGCACTCGATAGTGAAGATACATTCATTGCCCTTCCTCAGATTTTGGAAAACGACAACCTGGCCCTGGACTTGATCGAAGGAAAAATCAAATGGCTTAAAAAAGATAGTGGCCTCGAATATCAAATCAGCAAGCTAAAACTAAAGAATGAGTCAGCCAATTTGATCTTTGATGCCAACTACAAAGCCAAAACTGCTAAAAATCCTGCTGATCTCTATATCAAAGCAGACATTCTGGAAGCTAACGTCAAAAACTTGACCAGATACTTCCCGCTGGAGATGTCGAAAACTGCGAGATCCTACTTGAATGCTGCACTTAAAGAGGGTCGCGTGCGCAATGGTCAAATCCATATTCATGGTGATCCACTCCACATTCCATTTGATACCAAATTTCCTGGTATTTTTGAGCTCAACTTACCGATTGAGCAAGTTCAATACTCACCAGCCCCCACTGCCGATAAAAAACAGGGGCAATGGTCAGACTTTTCAGATGTACACGGCACAGTTTTATTCAAGGGGCCAAAACTACAGCTTGACTTGAAAAGAGCTTCTTTTGAAAGTGTTCAGCTAACTGATATTGAAGGAGTCATCGAAAATATTGTTAGCCCAACGGCCACACTAAAAATCAATGGTATTGCTAAAGGCGCCAGTCAAGAACTACTGAAGTACTACGTTGACAGCCCCTCAGGAAAAAGCATTGAAGCCATCAGTAAAAAAATTGAGATTTCAGGCAATGCCCAATTAAAAATAAACATTGATATGCCACTCAATGACACCAAAGAAACAAAATTACAAGGTGAAGTGAAGCTCGATCGAAATCAAGCCAGAATTAATCAACGACTTGATGTGCAAGAAATAACAGGCGATATTTTATTTTCTGAAGAAAATATCATTGGCCGAAATCTAAAAGCGCAATTGCTTGGCGGCGAAGTATTGATTGATAACGCGAACAAATTACCTTGGCAATCATCTTCAGACATGAAGGTTTCAGGCAAGGTTGATATCGATCAGTTAATCCAAGCTTTAAACACTTCAAGCTCATCTGAAGTTAAAAAAATACAAGCGCAGTTAAATGGTTTGCTTGCTTTTGATGGAAAGCTTGCAATTCGCTCAAAGGGCTATCAATTAGATTTGGGTCTAAAGCTCGATCAACTCAACTCTCAATTCCCAGCGCCATTCAATAAAAAATCAGGTCAGGCGCTCACGGGTCAATTTAATTTAAGTAATTTAAGTGAAGAATCAGATAAGGCGACCACAGGTCAATTAAAGCTGGGCAAAATCATTGATGCCAAGTTTCTCTCTAGCGCCAATCAAAAAGTTCGCCTTGGCCTTGGTATCAACGCTTCTGGATATATTCCACAAGAAGGTTTTTCAAGCACCATTGTTTTAGATACATTAGATGTGTCCGCTTGGCAGAACTGGTTAGACAAAAACTTCCCTGAATCACCTAAACAAACAAATACCAATGCTTCGGCCGGCTCAGACTTTGATATTGACACTGTTTCAGCAAAAATTAAAACCCTTAAATTAGCTGATAGATCATTCAAAGATATTGCTATCCAAGCCACTCACGATAAAGACCAATGGCATGCCAGCATTCAATCACCGGTTGCGAAAGGTTTGGTGCAGTGGAAATCTGCGCGCGCAGGCTTCCCTCAAGGAAAACTAACAGCACGCCTTCAGCAGTTAGTGATTGAAAACACTGAATCTGGTGACACTCTCACCAAAGGCGTCAACAAACGAATTCAAAAGATTCCAGCTTTAGACATTCAATCTGATGAGCTTATTTTTAACAATAAGTCTTATGGAAAAATGGAATTACTTGCCAGCAATGATAAAAATGACTGGAAGATTGAAAAGTTATTTTTGAAAACAGCTGATGCGCAGATCAATGCAACTGGTAAATGGACTCTTCCAAAAGAAACCAAACAATTGAATGCCGGTAAAACAGAATTGAATTTTGATTTAGATATCAACAATGCTGGCAAGCTTTTATCCAAGCTTGGCTTTCCCAAGGCAATTGATGATGGGTCTGGAAAGTTGGTGGGGCAAATTCATTGGGCAAATGCCCCTTACAAATTTGATATCAAGTCTTTGAATGCGGAACTATCTTTAGATCTGATCAAAGGGACTATTTTGCAAGTGGATCCAGGTGTTGCACGATTGCTCGGCGTTCTCAGTTTTCAAGGTTTAACCAGAATTGCCACATTGGATATTGGTGGAGTACTTAAACCAATTGTGACCCAAGGCACTCCTTTTGACAGAATCACTTCAACTGGCTCTGTTAATAATGGTATTGCAAACATCAAAGATTTGAATATGCGTGGGCCTCAAGGAAATATTCGCTTAACTGGTAAAGCCGACCTGATTCAAGAAAACCAAGATATCAGGATCACGGTTGTTCCTAACTTTAATGCTGGCTCCGCTTCTTTGGCTTATACATTCATTAACCCAATCATTGGTCTTAGCACCATGGTTGGTCAATACTTGATTGCGGACGAAGTCAGCAAGTTATTCCAATTAGATTATCTCGTTCAAGGCACTTGGGCAAACCCGCAAATCATTGCACTTGATAACAAGGGCAAGCCACTAGACGAGAAGCAACTAAAAGAGATTCGGGATAAATCTTTACTGAAGCAACAAACTCCCACTAAAAAGTAGATCAGAGTTAATATCAAGTTAATGAATCCCAATCAATTAACTGTTGCCGCAATTCAAATGACTTCAACTGCTTCTGTTGAAGAAAATATACAAACGGCTCAAAAATTAATCCAAGCAGCAAAAAAAGCTGGCGCTGACGTCATGGTCTTACCTGAGTATTTTTGTTTGATGGGGCATACAGATCAAGACAAGGTGACAGTCAAAGAAGATTTTGGTCAAGGCTACATGCAAGATGCTTTGAGCCTAATGGCGAAACAGAACCAAATTCACCTGATTGCCGGAACAATTCCTTTAAGCACTCAAAATAAGCATCAAGTCAAAAATACAAGCTTGGTTTTTGATCCAGAGGGTCAGGTCATCAGCAGGTATGACAAGATTCATTTGTTTGGTTTCAAGCAAGGCGATGAAGAATACCAAGAGTCAAAAACGATTGAGCCTGGCTCACTTCCTTGCAGTTTCAACATTCAAAAGAATGGTGTTGATTGGAAATTCGGCGTGACTATTTGTTACGACATTCGCTTTCCAGAGTTGTACAGGCAAATTGGCCCTGTTGATTGCCACATTATTTCAGCCGCCTTTACTCACACCACTGGCAAAGCTCATTGGGAAATCCTCTTAAGAGCAAGGGCCATTGAAAACCAATCCTACCTATTAGCAAGTGCTCAAAGCGGCCAGCACACCAATGGCCGAAGGACTTGGGGGCAAAGCATGCTGATCGATCCTTGGGGTGAGATTCAGTCGGAACTCAAAGAAGGTGAAGGATTTACCCTGGGTATTTTGGATAAGAGCAGAATTAATGAAATTCGAGCAAAATTACCCTCACTACAACATCGCACCATCTAAAGAAAATAATGAATTCAACTCTTGCACTAGAAAATCCTCTTCATCTCAGTCGAGCTGATGCTTTAAATATTGCAAAAGAAATTCTTTTAGCGCCAGCAGGTATTTCTGAACAAGATCTTCAGAAGACGCTTGCGCATATGCACACCCATCAATTAGATGATGCTGATTTGTATTTTCAAAGAACCCACAATGAATCTTGGAGTCTTGAAGAAGGCATTGTTAAATCCGGTAGCTTTAGCATTGATCAAGGCGTTGGTGTTCGCGCAGTCAGCCATGACAAAACAGCATTCGCTTACTCCGATGAAATCAGTGCTTTGGCATTAAGAAACGCTGCTGAAGCAACACGCGTGATCGGGGCTCAACAAAAGAGCGCCTATATCAGCCCCAAATGGAACACACCAGCCACCCATGCTTTGTATCAGTCATTCAACCCATTGGACAGTCTGGATGCAAAAGCAAAAATTGCCATTCTTGAAGATATTGAACGCAAAGCCAAAGCCAAAGATCCTCGCATTGTGCAAGTGATGGCCGGCCTTGCTGGTGAATTTGATGTGGTGTTGGTGGCGCGTGCAAACGGTGTTCTAGCAGCCGATATACGCCCACTGGTACGCATTTCAATCACAGTGATTGCAGAACAAAATGGTCGTCGCGAAGTCGGCTCATCAGGTGGCGGCGGTCGTTTTGACTATCACTTCTTTGTCAAAGATAAGATTGATCATTGGATCGATGAAGCGGTTCGCTCAGCTTTGGTGAACCTTGAATCACGACCCGCCCCTGCAGGACCGATGACTGTTGTTTTAGGCCCAGGCTGGCCAGGCGTATTACTGCATGAAGCAATTGGCCACGGCCTTGAAGGCGACTTCAATCGCAAAGGATCTTCAGCGTTCTCAGGCAAGATAGGTCAACGAGTCGCTGCCAAGGGTGTCACGGTCGTCGATGACGGAACCATTCCAGGTCGACGCGGCTCTTTGTCTGTGGATGATGAAGGCACACCAACACAATGTACGACCTTGATTGAAGATGGTGTTCTAAAAGGTTATATCCAAGACAGTCTGAATGCTCGTCTCATGAAAATGCCAACAACCGGCAATGCCAGACGTGAAAGCTATGCATCTTTGCCAATGCCTCGCATGACGAACACTTATATGCTGGGTGGCAAAGAAGATCCACAAGAAATCATCGCCAGTATCAAAAAAGGTCTGTATGCCGCTAATTTTGGTGGTGGCCAAGTAGACATCACCAGCGGCAAATTTGTGTTTTCAGCGTCTGAAGCCTATTGGGTTGAAAACGGGAAAATTTTGTACCCTGTCAAAGGTGCCACCATCATTGGTAATGGTCCTGAGTCCCTGAAAGACATCAGCATGATTGGTAATGACATGGACTTGGATAGCGGCATCGGCGTGTGTGGTAAAGAAGGCCAAAGCGTGCCAGTGGGCGTTGGCCAGCCAACCCTGAGGATTGACAATATGACGGTTGGCGGAACGGCTTAATCACTAAAGTAAATAAAACTGTGCTACATTAGCCCCATGTCTGCAAATAAATTTTATTTCTTTTACTTTTGGTTCTCAGCCCACGGCGGTCGAGAGGCAGAAATTCAAGCATAAATTTCCAGCACTCAAAATAACCGCCGACACTAACGGCGGTTTTTTTTTACAGATTTAAGAATGACGGTAATAGAAAAAGGAGTTAATGAAATGGTTGATAAATCTCTCAGCACAAGAGACAGCTGGTATGCCAGTATTGATAAAACATCAGAGACTGATGACGCCCGCATTCAAAACATCACGGTGCTGCCTCCGCCAGAGCACCTCATTCGCTTCTTTCCTATTCAAGGAACATCTGTTGAGAAATTAATCAGCAAAACCAGGAAGAAGATCCGTGACATCATGCACGGCAAAGATGATCGTTTATTAGTGATCATTGGCCCATGCTCTATTCACGATCCAAGCGCTGCTATTGCCTATGCTCACAAACTATTAGAGCAACGCAAAAAGTATGAAGGTGAATTAGAAATCGTCATGCGCGTTTACTTTGAGAAGCCTCGCACAACAGTGGGCTGGAAAGGTCTGATCAATGACCCATACCTAGATGAAAGCTATCGCATTGATGAAGGCTTGAGAATCGCTCGTCACCTCTTAATAGAACTTAACCGCATGGGTATGCCTGCTGGCAGCGAATTCTTGGACGTGATTTCTCCGCAGTACATTGGTGACTTAATTTCTTGGGGCGCGATTGGTGCCAGAACCACAGAAAGCCAAATTCACCGTGAACTTGCATCAGGCATCTCAGCGCCGATTGGCTTTAAGAATGGTTCTGATGGCAATATCAAAATCGCCACAGATGCGATTCAATCAGCCAGTCGCCCACACCACTTTTTATCAGTTCATAAAAATGGTCAGGTGGCCATTGTTGAAACAAAAGGCAATGGCGATTGCCACGTGATTCTTCGTGGCGGCAAGA